>Ga0209782_1000279_pt1 | contig 20816 bp, 15 predicted proteins | sample WorMetmaBAHAMAS1_FD_187390 | JGI IMG/M metagenome (GOLD analysis project Ga0209782, IMG submission 187390) | Marine gutless worms symbiont microbial communities from Max Planck institute for Marine Microbiology, Germany - Inanidrilus... | ecosystem: Host-associated > Annelida > Digestive system...
TATGAAATCTGTTAAAAAAGGAGTTCTTAAATAAGTTAGATTCAATTTGAGGCAATTGATATATATGTTCTCGACTTCTGAGAGAATTCAGTGCTTTTGTGTGTCTTTTTGGGGGAAGGAGTGAATGTAGGCAATGATTGTTGTTGCTGGTTATTCGGCGACAGCAACCTGACAGCTTATCTCAGCTGACTTCATTCCATCCGAACCGAATGGCTGTAATTAAAGATTGGCGCAGTTCGCCGACCAATCACAGCGCAATCAATCAATCAATCAATTAATCAATAGTCGTTTGTTATAAGCATGGCAAAATGCAGGCCAACATTTATTTATTTTTTTTATTTCCATTTATTTCATATGAAATGATATCAGTTGAAAAGGTTTCGTGAGATAATTTATATGAAAGCTCATTTAAGGAGCGTTTATTGTATATCATATATTATCTCATCTCATCTTATCTGCCTTATTTCGTTTGAACTGAGTGCGCTGTGAAGCGACCAATCAGAGAAGACAGCGCGACCTACTTCGTTCTGATTGGTCGCAGCCACGGCGAACTGGGTCGCTTCACGGCGCACTCAGTTCAGATCATCAGATGGAATAAGAACTAAACATCAGATGAGGTGAAATGAATGAGAGTGGAAAACTGAACTAGACGAGCACCGGCTGGCTGCAAGCTATCGCGCTAAGCGCGCTATCGCGCTAGCGCGCTCTTTTTCACGTCATGATTTGTCGGTTTTCTCTGCACACGTGTCTCCGTGGAAGATGAGCACATTTTGCTGCGACCTCCATCAGTGATGTTGCATTTCGTCGTTGATTTGCGACCAGTTTCGTTTTAATTAGCATCTCTCAAATATCGTAATTTCACTTTACTTTATTTACTTTTAATAAGAAATTATCGTACTTCAATAATGACGTTGTGTATGTGTTAATCGTATGGCAGCAACAACTCCGTTGATGTAAATCTTTTTTTTTCGTGTGTCTGTGTTCACAAAAATGGAAAACGGAAATTTCCATTTTGAGTGTAAAGCGAAACTAACGGTAGATACACGGACCGTGTCCAGTTCAGTTCATCCAGTTAATGTGATGTGAACGAGGCTTGAGATTTCTTCCACCAGTAAATGGTTACCTCTAGTGTGTTGTATCTCGACTCCATTTAGGTCTAGATAGTTAGGTAGCCTATGAGTAGCCTATAGGCCTATGTTCAGTGTCCGTGTTGTTTTGTTACTAACTTCCATTGTTGCCGTCGTTCTGCATAGTTGTTATCATAGGGAAATCACGGCTGGATCACACGTGGTGTGAATGTCGATTTCCTGAGTCCCTTCCCTTCCCCACTGCTGTCCTTTTTTGTTCTCGTCATTATTTGCCCCCATCGCAGTTGCACCCACTCTCTTTCTGTATCCATTCCCCCACCCCTTAAATTCATAAGAGCTTTCTCCGTGGGCTTGGGTGGAGCCCGACCGCTAACGAAAAGCCGTATATAGCACCTCTGAAGTCACACGTCAAGCCGAACGAAAAAAATGGCAGTTATAAAAGTTGGAGGGGAACAAATGCGCTTAACTCTCCAGCTTTTCCAAATTTGGAGGGAACGTGGTTGCGCCTACATGTATGATTGTTGCGTTTCTCGAAGCAATGCCGTCAAAATGTCATCCGCCGACTTGCAAACGAGCGACGTTTGTTGCAAGTCTCACTAATTAGTTGCGCGCACGGCAGTGACACGTGAGCCAATGATGGCTACGTCGCGTGTCCTTTGTTGTTCGTATTATATTCCCGCAGCAGTGTTTCGCGTGCCGTTGTTAGAGTTCTTTCACGTAAACCTGATCCGGTGCGTTGCGGTAACGTACGGTGCCGCGCGGCGCCGCGTCCGGTGTGAAGGTACCTTCAGCTATTACCGGTGTGAATATCAGAACCGGCGTCGAATTTATCAAATTTTGGGGGGTTGTGTAGGACACTTAATGGGCCCAGTACTTCCCTTTCTATCTCTTCGGCGGTGCAGCGATCAATCAGTCAATCAATCAATCAAGGTATTTTTAGAGTGGCCTAAGTGGCGCAGCTACTGCAAGGTCCACTGCAGGTGTAAAATGTCAGTAACAAAAGCCCGGAAATGATTGGCTGAACAGATGTCGTTTCAGCTGTCTTTGGAAGGTTGGCAGAGATTCAGCGATGCTCCTATGTGGGCTGGCCTGCAAAATAAGGCGAGAAGAAATTGCTTTTGAGTATATAGGGCCCATAAATTTGTGGGGGTCGTGTACGGCTGAACACTGATAATGTTTTAGGCAGCGTCGCACATGCAGCGTAAGTGGCCTGTTGGCACCGACGAAGTTCTGTCAGTCCGTTGGTAACTAACACGAATTCTCGGAAAAACGGCTGGCTCGATCGAGTTGCCGTTTGGGGTGCTGCATGGGTCGGGTGGATCCAAGAAACGATGTGTTGGATGGGGTCTAGCTCCCGACCACCAACCCACGATAAAAAGGCATTTTTTTTCGCGGAAATGGGACGGCGCAATGTGGAACAGAGAATGTGGTATATCGACCATGCAAAAACGGCTAAACCGACCAAGCTGTTATTTGGGATGGTGAGTGGGGTTGGCCCAGGGAATAGTGTAGGCCTATTAGATGGGCGTGCACCACCAGCAAATACGGTTGTGCACGGCATCTGCCACAAGGGCGTGGCAACGCGGCCAGGCCCCAAACTACTTTGGGCAATCTTGTTGTTGTTATAGGCTATCAGCTATACCGTTGAAGTTGATTTTGTACAGACGTCGACACTCGGTTACTTATTAATAATATTGCCCAAGAATCGGCAACAAGAGTTTGGTTTAGTTAGCGAGTGTAGGCCTATGCTAGGTCAATTTCATACCGGTACGGCAGTTGCATGGACGTATAAACCGGTGTGTTAGCAGGGCCGGATTTAGCTGGTGGGGGGCCTGAGGCCCAGCTCACTTGGGGTCACTAAGTGGGAGACTGTAAAAGCCCAAAGTCACATATCACGAACGAGAAAAGATATGAAGGGTTTGGTGGGAGACCCCCTGTTGGTGGGAGGCCTGGGACCCGGGTCCTCTTGCCCCCCCCCCTTAAATCCGGCCCTGTGTGTTAGACTGTTGCAATATTATACATACGGATGCTATGCTGTATGGTCACGAAACGTTAAGAACGTTAAAAGTCGTCGTTAATGGGCTTTTCAGGGAATTTTAAAAACGTTAAAAACGCGTATTTACTCAAAGATAAGATGCTTTAAACGCCCATAACAACTCCAGGTGATGTATGTTTTGTATACATACCACATTATGTCGCAGTGATAGTCCTAAATTATAACACGTGTTACATAAATGAAAAATGCTAAGTATTTTTGAATAAAGTTCATAACTGCACTCTTGAGAGCTTCAAAGACACAAAACCCATCGACTCTTGGTTTATGTTAGTGCTGTCAGAAAAGCAAGCGTTGTTTCTATCGACGATTTAATCGACTAAATAAGTCTAATTTGTCGATTTTCTACACCTATTCCGTCTTCCTATATGACGTAGAGTCAGTGAGATGTTTTGTATCGTAACCAGTGACTGCAGTTTGTATGCTGTAGATACTGTAGACAGTAGAATATGACTTGAGTATATTTTTGTGGCACGATATATCCACACCTCTAGTGCTTGTATGCGTGATAATGTTGTTCTCTAAAACATCGTTTGGCTATTACATAGAATTTCGCGCTAGTTAGGTCGGATTGCACCGTCGATACTTAATTTAAGCAGTCCTTAAATATCCATGCATTTCAATGGAGGTTTAAGGACTACTTAAATTAAGTATGGATGGTGCAACCCGACCTTAATCCATAAAATGATGGAGTTAATAAGCTTTAACGTCCAACTCGACACAAATAGGTCATATCGGAGATGCTCGTCTTTGGTAGATCTTTATTTTTTCAGAACAGACAACATGTTATCATTCTGCTGATAACTGAATGCAGAAATTATACCTTAATACAGAACAGCATTAATATGATACAGTATGATTTACTGACATATTGAAAATCACATTAAACAGATTTCAGAAACTGTAGTGGCAATAAAACGATCTGGCAAGTTCTTGCAATGTATCTAGTATATTTAACTACACTGTCACTAAAGGTATTTTGCTGCATGCTTCTTCTTATTTACTTAGGTCCGGTTTTTCCACAGCAAATTAATCTCCCGTTGATTTAATCTGGCATTAAATCCGGCAGAACTAAACGGACGATTTAATTGACGAACTGCCGGTGGAAAAACGACATCTGAGTAAATTGATCATTATCTGCCGGATTTTATGCCGGATTAAATTAACGTGAGATTAATTTGCTGTGGAAAAACCGGACCTTAATGCTTAGATAAGGCGACTATACAACACAAATAGGAAGTCATACCTATGCCAGTCAAACACAACCATTGGTACTGCTTCAATGATCAGAAATGTCTGAAATAGCCTCTGACACTACTGGCTTTGGCACTAGTCGTATGAGGCATGGCAATACGGTATCTGCTTGATTGACTGATTCAGTTAAGGATTATCATAAAACACAAAAATACAACAACATGAAGTAAACCAATATTTAATTATAAACCAGTTTTGGTCGCCTCTTATGGCTATTATATCTGCATTTGCGTCTTTGTTTTGCAGTAAATGTACACATAAAAAAAACACAGTACAACTGAAAATCCGACAATACTGGCAATGAGAAATTAGTAAAGACATAAATGATTATACATTAGAACATTGCTAAGACACAAACTCCACAAATCATCCACAAAAGGCAGCATGAAGTCCTGGCAACGGGCCCATTCTTAGTCATAAAAGGTACCACTATAGGCCGACTGCTGCTGCCCATTATTTTGTCAGATGTTTACAATTTTTGCTGGAATTCTATCACTGTAAGACTCGGATGTAAATTGGCAATGAAGTCATCACATAATGTGCGACCACGGCCCGCGTACTGGCCAGCCAAGCTGAGGCCATCGTCGTTCGCTAACAAAAATGGCCGTCGCTGACGTCTAATTAATAGAAAAAACTCACATGGCATTAATGGACATCAATAATCGTCGAACTAAACATTACACTTATTCTTACATTCACGTGCGAACTTTTACAAAAACTGAGCCAGTCTCTTTAAGCAATCCCACAATGCAGCCATGTTCGTTAGCGAAACCAGTCGCCCATTCGACGGCCTCAAAATTTTCTGCTGTTCTAATTGGACGTATTGACTCTAGATAGAATATTTAACTCTGTGTGTGCGACTACGCTATGCGTGAAATATCTTAGGCACCTTTCTAGCTAACAATGGCTAAATGGAACTTTTCTGTTCTGCCCTATACGTAATGGCAACACACTGTCTGTGCCCACGTCACGAAAATAGCAGGGACGTGCGATAACATATCATATACACATTTACAAAACTACACGACAGGTGGATCCCTAAAAACTGCCAGCAGATCCAACAGGAGGAAATATTACGAATCACGACAAAATTGCACATATCAATTGATCGTTTCATACGGCTGTAACTTTACAGAAGCTAGGCACACAGGTAACAAAATCTTAACTACTTCATTGAAGTATTTATTTCACCAAGCAGTACACAGACAGTTATGACGTAGTAGTTCTACGCCAATGTTCAGCGAACAATACACAGATTCAGCTCGTCAGACACACATAATCTCTATCAACTGACTACCTACCACGTTAGCATGGGAGGTAATGCAATCGCCTCCGTCTGTCTGTCTGTCTGTCTGTCTTTTCCACTCTAACTTTTGAACCAGATGACCTTTTGCATATGTATGGATCATGACCATAGTCTCAACGGATTGAAGGTTAAGGTCAAAGATCAAGATTAGGGTCTCAGATCAAAACACGGTCAGTCGGACCTCAATCTTCATCGAGGACAGTTTTCTAGTTAGTTTCTGTCATGGTTCCATGCAGCAGACTAAAGGTTCATTCACACTGCACTGTGCTGCTACAATGCAATGCAAAGCATCCACTATGATCAAACTTTATCTGACTAAAGCCATCTGCACATGTGAGATAAAATAAATGCCACAAAAACTTGCACTGCAACTGCAAAATACTTGACAAAAAATGGGTGGGACATATGCTAATGATTTTCGCTTTTGCATGCGTGACACCAGATCACACCACGCAACATGATCTAATTGGCTGCAACAATGAGGTATTATGCTAATGATGCTGCAAGTTTCTGCAACATTTTTTACTTAATTTTACTGCAGCAATTATTTTATTTTATTTTACACGTGTGGATGGCTCTGACATACTGCATTCATCCACTTCAGTTTACTCTCATGTCACAATTAATTGCCTATCAGGTCCGACTTCGATTTTATGTTACAAAATACAGCCAACTAAATGACACAACCTTTGACACTGACGCTTGAATATCGTAACCACAGCTAACTTTTTACGCTCGTCGCACACAGATTATAAAAATCTCCGATTGCTCAGTTTTTATACGACACATACACAAAACAATAGCAACTGACAAGCAATCGACAGTGAAATGTTATTTCCCCTTCTTTTCGTGCTAATAAATCCAGAAGTTAAAGACAATACCTATTTCAGTTTTATCGTAAAATCTGTCGTTATTTTAACGGCAGGCTTTCGTATGACCAGCAGTTTCTTGTTTGCGCTATATAGAGACTGCAACTGGACTGCTCCGGAAAGACCTACAACATACAACAACATTATCACAACTCTGGTGTATGGCATAGTCGTACTTGCGTTATTATTATTTTTTGACCCCAGTACTTCATTCCCAGGGAAGAAAAATCGCTGAAACATTATTATTATTTTTTTTACTCTGGTACTTCATTCCCAGGGATGAAAAAAATTGTGCTATGCACAGAAAGAAACTAGATAGCTGGATTACTAGATATTATTATTATTTTTTTTGGCCCACCAGCACAAAGTGGCAAGCCGAAAATTGGAAGTTAAGCAAAATAATAACCACAGCGTGTTACTAGGTATCAAATGTGCTCAGAAAGGCGATTGCATTCCCCCTTTGGAGTGCTATAGACACTATTATTAACAAGAAGGCCTAGCAGTGGCTAGCATAGCGCGAGATGATCCCTCCACTCTTCCCGGCAATGATCCATTCCCTCGCGCCCACATGCACTCATAAAAAACGGAAATAGTGCATGACTTTTACACCGGGGTCAACTTTTCAAATTCTCTCCAACTTTTCCATGCTTTCCAGGTTGGTGGCCATCTGTGACCGACAATATCAAACGATCCATTTTTTAACTTTTGGCAGAGTAAAGAACGCTGGAGACGACAGTAACTGACCAGTGGCTGTGAGCGTGATCTCCGGCGGCTGACTCGACACGCCGACTATCAGTATTCGCTCTATCCACGCGTCCGTCTCAAAACTGCCGGTCGGGTTCAGATTTCTACAGCAACGTCAGACGTGCAATAACTACCATTACAACAGACAACCCAGCCCTATGTACAGAACAACCCAGATTAGCTGGTAAATTAAAGCTGATCGACCACTTACACGCGACACGTTGAACGCCCCCTGATTACTGACAAACAGACAATTCCAACGGACTGGTAATGGTCATTTGCAATTACCATTGGCTGAATTCGGCAAGCTGAGTCCTAATGTCGACCTGCTCCGCACCACTGGTTCAAATTGGAGAGCATTTTTTTACTGTTTGACCTTGACCTTTGACCTACAATCCCAGGCTAGCCAAGGTCAAGGTCGATCTCATGACAAAAATCAAGGTCAAAGGTCAAACGGTTCAATCAGGAGAGCGCCGACAGACAAAAGGACACTACCAAACTTATTATCGCCCCTGCTACGCGGTCGATAAAAATGTCAAGTCGTTACCAAGCCAGCTAGGCCCATGACGCAGCACTGATATCCATTTCCATAGCTCTCATCCAGACATCAGCTGATGCAGTGAGACCACGGGGCTAGTGCATAGCGTGGTGTGCCCGTTTACTCCCCAGCTGGTACCAAGTTATACTGCATAGTGACGTAGGCACATCGGTGTGAACAGCTTGCCCAAGGTTGTTACTTGACATCGCAGCACAAACCCGTGACCACTGAGTCACTAGTCCGATGCCTGTAAAAAACGTTCACTCACTCAGATTACATCTCTATGGTTATTACACAACATCTTTAATTAACTCTCGAAACTGCCGGTTGGGTTCAGATATCTACACTCCATAGCATACTCTTTGCGTAGTTGCAGAGCCCGGCTTACCTGCATAATGAATGTAAAATAGATGACTGTGTCCTACAAATAGTATTTTAAAGCCATTTTAAATTGCCAGTTCTAAGCCACCATCTTGTACCACATAAATAACAAAGTATCGTGCGGCAAAGCGATCTGACTCCCCACTGACGGCAGTTTAACATGGGAATACTGTGCAGCCACCTAGCGAACAGGACAGACAGATGGATTGTAGCACTGCTTATGCCGCCATCGTAGGGCGGGGTTAGAGGGAAGGACGAACGTAACAAGTTACTGTTATCATTGTTATCATGTTATTTGTTCATGTGACAGTGACGTCGATTGTTAGCGGTGATGCTTACGTGCTCGTCAGTTTGTTGTCGGCAAATGTAAACTGACGGTGAACGAATCGGCCGGTTCTGTACTGGAATGAATGAAAGTCATCGTGGTAGAGATCACCGGACGCCCCGCCCTGCACACGACACATACACGCATACATACATACATACATACATACATACGTGCATATTCATATCTCCGGCCTTTGGACAGAAGGGCCAAGTACTACATTAACGTTAAGAGAAAAACCTAAGCCACTCTAAGGTTTCCCTGCCACAAGCCCAATAATGCACACGCTAGCCTGTATGCCAGTTTTTCCCACATGGGGATTTACCGACAGTCACGTCTGCTGCTGATTTTAATGCATGAACGTTAGAAGGAAAGACAGACGGACAGACAGACAGCAGACCACTGCTTTACTGCTATGGATGCGGCCAACGTAGGAAGTCATTTTCACACAGACCAGACAGACAGGATAGCTGATTTTCCACAAGTGTTAGAATTCTATGGAGATAGCACGTGGATACAAACTTGAACTACAAACTTCATGCATTTGGTTGGGACTACTCCGTTAATAGATATAATAATTGTGTACTTTGTACAACATTTTACTTACTTATTACAGCATGATGTACACAATTATTTTGCATCGTTTGCCCAATAAAGTAACCTGCTTACAATTTGTGTAAGAAGTGGATAACCATATGTGTGTAGAATGTACCTCTGTCGCCACAGAATTTTAACATCTATTCATGGCAGCATTTGTTTGCAATTTGCAATAGCACTGCACGGTTAAAAATCGTTACATACTGTAGCGTTGAGTGCGATGAGCAGAGAGTACGGATCATGCGCGGAAAGAATTGAAGCACGACGCACTCTCTCACGCAACGGAATAATGAACCCGCCGCGATAGAACACCGGGATCTAACAGTTGTCACAGCCACGACAAATCACCATCATTCTAACTCTCATTCCTGCTCAGCAGCAAGAAATCCTTTCACGATGCACCAGCTTACAACGTTGCAGATACAACTCCGTCCTATGACCATTAACGTCATTGTGACTGCCAGCGCTAACATCCCAACACAGTTTCTGCAGGTGTGAAACTGTAAACACACCTGGTACCGTCTCGTCAGCAGTTCGGCATCTATGTTCTTGAAGAATCCTTCGATGTTGATGCTGCTGAGTGTAATGCCGACAAGATTTTGTTACATTCACAATACGACTTAACTTCACACAAGCTACAATGATGTCACTGACATGCAAAAATTATGATGAAATGTCTGCCACATCATATGTTAGTCTGAAACGTACCAACCCGAAATGCACATAAGTCAGTTATGCACCGCTTGATTTCATGTTTTCAATAGAAATGAAAAGTGCAAATAACTAGAAAACTGTCCTCGATTGAGGACCGAGGTCCCACCGACCGCATTTCGACCTTGACTTACGAAGTTTGACCTCGACCTCTGACCTTCAATTCCATGAGAGCTATGGTCATGACCTATACACATGCAAAAGGTCAAGGTCAAATGTAACACGGTTCAAAAGTTACAGTGGTAACGGACGGACGGACGAGGCGACTGCATTACTTCCCATGCTAACACGGTCGGTACCCGATGCGTGGAGCGATTCTGATTGGTTAGTGTTGTAGGCCACGAAGCTCTACATTGGTATGATATTTGCCGCCTTACTAAATGCTGACTGGTCAACATTAAAGGCAGTGGCTGACAAAATCCATACTGCCTGGGCCTTGCCGTGGCTTCAACGTAATGAGATCACGCTATCTCTAGCGTATGTATCTATTTATAAACCTCAACAATGTTCACCGACCTTATTCAGGTTGACGGGAACGTACGCCGTGCTTCCTCCAGTATGCTTCTGATATGTTTCGGTATTGTACCACACCTGAGTTAAACAGTCGCAGCTTGACGGTAATACTAGGCACAGAGTGCATTTCCCGATATAATACTTCAACCTCAACTCTGAGTTAGTTGGTGTTATAATATTTTTAACGTCACTTTTCAGCACAAATAGATGGCTATATCAGGGACAAAAGGTCAGGGGTGGAGAGCTATCCCTAACCAGTATAGGAAGGCCAGCGATATATTAACCTCAACCCTGGCCGCCTTTTTATTAGCAGCCAACTTTATTCCTCTGTGTCAATGTATACCAAGCATCTGTCATGCGCTATATATCTACCGACTTTGGAGTCGATAGCTCGAGCCGTATTCAATTTACAATGTGGACAGACAACAAACAAACATGCACAAAATCATGGACAACATTGATCGCTCTTATTCTGTGCACACATCGGCTACTGCTGTGTAGCTATACAGGGAAGAGCAATTCTTAATCAAGGTAGGAATGGAATTTGTACGTTGCAGAAGAGCTGTAGCTGAAAGTGTGCCGACAGAAATTAGTCGACATGTATGGTACTTGGAGAAGTTGCAGAGTTAAGGAGCGGAGAGCTCGTGATGGCTGTTTAAAAGGTTGGAAGGCACTGATCCAACCAGAATCACCACCAACGAGTGCATTAACGGTGAATATAATGCCCAGTCAGATAGATGACCTGCTGTGAGCTGTGAGATGCAGAGATAAAGCACTCACCTGACCCAGGCCGCCAGGTAGATAGACGTTGACTCCGACTGCTGCGGAGTCGGTAACCGGACGAACAAGGATAGCAGAACCTGACAAAAGTTAGTTAGTCGGTGTTTAACGTCCCATTTCAGCACAAATATATTACGGCTATATCAGAGATCAAGGGTCAGGAGAGCTATCCCTACCCAGTATAGGAAGGCCAGCGATACATTAACCTCAACCCTGACCGCCTTTTTATTCAGCAGCCACCCACAAAGGGAAAGGGATCGAGAGGCTCATTTAAAAACAGGGAGAGACAACTTCGCACCACAAGAACTCTACACTGAACTTGGTTACTACTGGGATGGGTGACCATCTTACGGGCGGGTATTGGCTTCGGTATGTAACCAAACCAACTAGGTCAACTCAGCCCTGCATCCCTCCGGGGTCGCTGAATCAAGTACTATAGCTTTGATTGGCTGCGGTAAAGGCGGGAATTTCACCTCTGCCGGGTGACAGGTAACACTGTGTGATCCCATATAGCACGTGAGTTCACGTAGCGGTGAGACTAGTTGCATAACTGATATACGAATTTACCCTGACCTTTACTATACAAAGGAACAGCACCATATTATTACATGTAGCAGTTCAGTACCGGGATAACAGCACCATAATATCACAATTAGCAGTTCATTAATAGCAGCGTATCATCAGATGAAACCTCTGTATTACGTAAAGCTGGTCTGCACACGTAAAATGAAACAAATGCTGCAATAAGATCAGTGTTTGTTTATTATTATTCATGAGGCAACTGCTGCAGCCAATCACGTCACGTAGCCTGGTGGCAAGATCTCTACGTCAGACATTATGTTATTCGCTAACGTAACATAATTAACCCTTGCAATCATTAATTTGCCGGGTTTTCTTGTAATGTGCAGACTGCAGAGATGCCGCAATAAGATGCTGACACGCCAAATAGAACAAACTGCCGCATCAAACATTCATATCATTTCACCATTTAAGCCGCACATCGACACTCTTGATAGCACGATGAAATGATCTCTTAAATGCGCTGCACAACTGATATATCATATTTCGCAAATAAAGACAACAACGAACCGACGAGGTGAACGTCCTCTATCTTGAACGTCGACTTGTCAGCGGGAAAATCAACCCACAACGGCTTCATGACTGGCGCGCCGGTTCTCTCCGAGTTATAGAACAGAGTGTACCTACGCAGCACCGACAACAAATGCATCAATCTTTGTTGGTCTTTGTGAGCGAAGGTTTTACACACTGCCGCCGCGCCAGCCAGCGAAGTTGAAGCTGTCATACGATCCCCAATAAACATGGCCACCGCTGATATTGCAGCTGCTGACTTCAACAAAATGACATCAAAATGACGTCACTCGACCGGCCTGCTGCTTGCGGCCATGTTCGTTGGGGAAAATCTGCTAGCCAATCGACGGCTTCAAATGCTTCTGCTGTTCTGATTGGACGTAAGAAGTCTAGAGAATATTTAATATAAGTCAATGGTTTTACATTTCTCTCAACACAAAACTGGTCATTATGGAGACATTCTGCGGGCTAATCTCCTGACAGGAGTAACCAAACTAAATATAAGACAACACAGCAAACAATATGAGAACAACACGGTCGTAATTCAAACAAAAAACAGCATACAAAGAGTTAAAACTGAACCTAAATCGACAGTCAAATGTGGTAACTACTCATACGTGAGAGCATATCAGCAGGGAAAACAGTTGTACACAGTACAGCATAGAACGGTTCTGATAATCTTTTCTCCAGTCAAAACTGTCTACTGGGAAATCTTCTTGTCACATTTGAAACACAGCAAATAACAAATTCGATTCTACATAGAAAGTAAAACAAACATCACACCATTCAGCGGAGACATTCACTCACTAAAACAAAAGACAACACAGAAAACGACTTCAAAAATATCCAAATTTCTCCGGTCATCAGAGAAGAGCTTACCAGTACGGCAGCATCCTGTATCGCATCTTGAGGGTCGCACGAATGGCAGCAAGATGTTCAGGAGGCAGTAGCCACGGCTCTCGGCGCTTTGTGTCGAGATGGGCGTGAGCTCGGAAGAATGGCTGAAATGCCGCTGCCTATATATATAACAAGCAAGCAAGCCAGACACTACATCACACAGGCCAGCTCAGCCTCCTAACATCAGTGGAATGGGAACTAAGTACTAAACATGGCCCGACTACAGTCGGGATCACAGGATAGAACGTTCCAGAGTGGCTTCCACATATAGGTAGGCAAGACACCGATCTATCCCGTCATGGGCCAGTTTCCACTTTGTGTTGCACTATGTGATCACAGTTAACCAACATTACAGACAGACAGACAGACAGACAGACAGACAGATGTCACACCTTTAGCATAAACACCAGATGCCATCGTTACAAATTTCTGTCAGTATCAAACAAAACATATGAGAATCAGTAACGACCTTATTACAATGTTGTAAGTACAACTCCCTCCTAACATCACTGTGACTGCCAGCACTAACAGCCCAACTGCAGGTGGGAAACTGTCAAGATACATAGAGAGAGAGAGAGAGATAGATACAGTTTATTTATATAGCGCCTGTAAACACACCTGGTACCATCTCGTCAGCAGTTCGGCATCCGGGTTCTTGAAGAACCCTCCGACGTCGGCGCCGCTAAGTGTAATGCCGACGAGATTGAGAGAGAGAAGCATGGGAAGTGACGCCTTCAGGTGACCCCAATCACCCGTGTTGTCACCTGTCCACACCGCTCCTGCACAACCCGGATGTCCAGTGTGTAATTTAAGGCAGCCATAGACGGCAAACTTCAAACCCAGTGCGCAACCCACAATATTCAGTTGCTGATTTTTATCGCTGAGCAAAATTTGGTTGAAACTGATGCAGAAGTTCCAGCTCTTGTCACTAATGGATACACATGATGCACAATAGAGCGTACTGCGTATAAACGTGACATCATCCACAAAATCAGAAGTATAACACAGACATATCACTACGCCGTCAGAGAGGATCCAAGCCACGGCTAAATGTGACATGCATAAAAAATTTGGTGAAGTTCGGTGGTGTGGTTTCTGAGATATGCTAATGATCAGAAAAACATGCAAACAGACAAGATAGACAGACAGACATACCCAACACAATAGTTCATACCCTCTCAGCAGCAAAATAATAAGGTGCACGCGCTGTGTCGTCTCTTTCCAACAGCTGATGTTCACTACGCTAGAGAGCCCCGACATGAGTTCATAGCAACCATTCTAGCAACATATCTCCATCCTGTGACGGTGAACATTTACCTCTCTGAACCCGTAACCTAGATAGTGTTAAACCAGCCACTGGTGTATGTAGGTCAAAGACAATTTTGTTAAAAGTTCCTGACACAGACACACACATACACAACATAAGAAGCAGAAACGGCTCTACCCGAATCACGAAAGTGTGCAAATGGGTTCACCTCCATGTTAGTTAGTTAGTTAGTTGGTGTTTAACATCGTGCGTGAATCTCTCTTACCGTATCGCTGAGATCCGGCAAAGAACGCTCGTGAAAGGACAAACGTACGATGCTGGTTATTTGACCTCAACAGCTGTCCTTCGACTGTTGCTCGGTGCTAGCAAACCATCAGACGGTTCGGTTCAAGCAAAATTGCAAACCAGTGTAAATATATCTCTATGTATGTCTATTTCAATAAACACAATTGTAAACACATACACCATGTTTAAATCAGTAAGTGTCAGTAATTTAGCATTCTAGGCTGCCATTAACTTCTTATAAAATGACAATACTAGGTACGTTACTGAAGTTACGTCAAATCATGTGACAACGTTAACGTCAAGGCACCACGTATTTTTGAACACTGCATTCCCAGCCAAGAATATTTAACAATTTTCACTGGTACAAATATATGTAAACACATCATTACCACATAGAGTCCGTACGCATTGTGTACGTCTCTATGTTCCCATCCGCCGTAGTGTCGAGCGTCCTTGTGCATCGTGACCTCCGGCGCGTTGAACACCGAAGGTTCATTCATGTCGTTCCACGTGAACAGATCCAGCGTCGAACCGACGTAATTCTCCAGCAGGAACCGACTTGCCCAGTACTGACGAACGGCCGGGTCCAGAAAGTCCAGCCATCCGGATGATCCTGAAATAATGACGATGGAACACGGTAGAATGCTGTTAGTGAGAGAGGAAATAAAACGACGCCATAACAGATGTTTAACGTGTGGTGACACGATGATGGACAGCTGGCTTATTACATTGCACTGGAACTCCAAACAAAAATAAATATTAAGAAAAAAACTTAGAACAAAAAGTTACTAGAAAAATTTGCAGTTGTATCAATATGCAGACCCACGCTGGCAGAAATTTTAACCGTAACTCTTGACCTCTCGACCTCAGGGTCAATACATGCTTAGGGCCTGCCACGATGGACTATATCTCTATCAACTTTGGTGTTTATAGCTGGAACCATTTTTCTTTTAGAACATGGACAACCAACAGGACACACAAACACACACTCACAGACACAACTGGTTACCTTACCCAAGCCGCAGTCACTGCCAGTGTAGGTATGACCCAGTCCGAGTTTGAGGTCTGTGAAGGCAGCTATAAGGCGGAAGAGGTGTAAATGATTTGCATAAATGGTTGACTTTAAGCCAGAAATAAACAAGAATCTCTGCTATAGCAGAGGGACCGCGCGATGCGCTTGTCAGCATAGAAAAGGTTGCAATCGATGAATGACCTTGACATATACCCAAGGTCATCACAGTTGCAGCAATTAAATGTCCGTGCGGCATATCATAGCATCGCGCAGTAAAAATGATGAAGAGATGAATATAACAGCGATAAACTAGTAAACCTAAGCAATCATATCAACATGCCAGTAGTGCACTTAACGACTGTGTGACCTTTACCTTTGACATTTTGACCCTCAACTCAGTCAACTAGTGCCTGAATGACATACCGGGCCAGCACCATCCGTCGTACATGTTGCCGTCCTTGTTTTTCACAAAGTAGCCGTCGTGTGCGTTTGCATCGCGGTAGACCGAGTAGGAATCGTCGCGCTTGATGTGCGGATCAATGATCGTCACCATCTTGCGGCCCTTCGCCGAGACGTTCTTCAGCATTTCGACAGAGTTCGGGAATTTATGTGCATCCCACGTGAAGTAGCTGAAGCATACATTACACACCACATTTTCAACACGAAATCCCAAAGTAATTTGAGAACCGGAACGACACCTATACTTTATACCCCATTTCCATAAAAAAATTGCCAATTACTGTGGGGAAGGTACACCACAAACTAATACATCATTCCTTGGGCCCATCCGACACACCATCGCAAACAGCATCTCGATCGAGTCGGCCGTTTTTCCACAACTCATGTTTGTTACCAAAGGAGAGACCAATAGAACAAAAAAACAAACACAGAACTCAACCTGTACCAATAGGCCACTTACGAATATATCTGACTGAGCAACGCGGCCTAATGACTACAAGTTTGTTAATAGATATTATGCAGTACTATGAAAAACCGAACCAAGTTACCACGACAAAATCGCCAAAAGTATTTTTTCTTAGTTATATCTGCTTCTGCATTTCGTTGCGTGCTTTATGTGTGTTAGTGTGTTATGACTGTCTTTTATGTTAATACGGGCCCTGCTGCCTGATCCAAATAAATACAAAATGCCATATAATATAATAATACAATTACCGCTTGCCATCGGTGTGTTCAATGTCCAGCCAGATGACATCCAGCGGAATATCGTGCTCGTCAAAACCGGCATCAACACTAGACAGTTCACAATCAAACAGAGTCGACTTTTATGCAATATTAAAGTGCCAAACACACTGACAACTATGCACTGGCAACAGCACAGAATCTCACAACATATCTTTGGCTAAGTCTAAAGGCTAAGACTAAAGGCTTAGACCAAAAGATGCACATTTAACACAGGGAATTCCCAAGTTAAGACTCACAGGGAATTCCCAAGTTAAGACTGTTTGGTTCAGCTTAGCCTTTAGACTTAGCGGCAGTTGACCTCACCCAGTGTCCATGAGTTCGTCAGAAAAACAAGACCAGCTAAAAAGTAGTAAAATATGCAGTCATATCGACATGCCGACCCACGCCTCTCCACCATGCTTACCCTCACTTTGACCTTTTGACCTCAGTATCAAATGCTTGCCTAGGACTTGCCATAGACTTTATCTATACCTACTTTTGTGTTTAGAGCTTAAGCCATTGTTCTTTTATAGTGCAGACAAACATACAGATGGTCAAACAAACAGAACTGATCATCCTAACCAGTGCTTCAGTTTCCGCCGACATGGTCAAGTAAAACTGAAAGTGGTATTATTAGATACTACAGTTGTTTATCATCACACATGGGAATCTGAAAAAATGAGAGAAAATGTTGCCGACGGAGAGTACCTGGCGACATCGTGTTCATCGTTGTAGTTCCAGCGAGACTGATGGTACGCCAGCGCAAACAACTACAACATCGACGTGGCATGATTACGCAAACCAACGACGAATGCACACAGCCGGTCTCAGATCATTTCTATTAACATATACCTGTACACCATTATCATCTGCACTTAGCCGGCAAACGCCGTCACACTGTTGGACCAATATGTCTATGGCCGATGGCATGCCATCAGAGGTCTCCAGTGGGTCAGTCGGAGTCGTCTTTGAGTTAGTTCAGCCGTCTGTTCCACGACGACCAGGAGAGATCACCACGCGCGGTCAGAAGGTCGACTGAGTGATGTGTTGACATGAAAATGAAGAACATTTTTCACAGATGTGCCTTCACCAAGCTGAGCCGCATGCTCAAAGACTGGAGTATGCTGCCAGGAAGACAACAGAGTGAAGTCTGGAGAGTCCGGGTCCATTACAGAGGTCTCCGATGGGTCAGCATTGTCTTGAGTTGGTCCAGCCACTTATTCCACGGACAACCAGGGGGACATTGCCGTGTGTGGTCAGGTCGACTAAATCAAGTCAGGTTGATCAAGACGGCAGCTATCAAACTCGGCCAAAGAAACCGTCAGACAGGGCTACAGTGGTTCGTTTTACATGACATACAACAAATCCACAGAGATAGTACACAAAACTGTACAGGAAAGGTAACATACAAAGAAAAATTTACAAAATCAAAGATCTATATATGAGAAATCCCGAGAAGTTCGGCAGATACCGGCGGAAGCGGCGTAGTTCCGGTGAGAGCGGCGTATTGTCTGAAGACGTCGGCTGGGCGAGGTCCGAGCATCAGGAACACATCGATGATTCCACTCTCGGAGAACCAGTGAGTGTCGACCTGTGGGATCTCATCTCCCTTCACGAGGTCCACCAACTTGGCAAACATGTTCTGCACCGACACAAGCACAGCACTCCGGCTGGAAAGGTAAGCTAAGGTAAGGAAGCGTATAGCCGTTTGTGCTACAAGCATCGCACCGCGACGGGATCTCATGTGCCATATGGCATCACACAGTGTTACCTGCCACCCGGCAGAGGTGACATTCCCGCCTTTACTCCAGCCAATTAAGGCTGGTACTCGATTTAGCGACCCCAGAGGGATGCAAGGCTTAGTTGACCTAGCTGGCTTGGTTACGTACCAAGGTGGTATACCCGCCCGAAGACGGTCACCCATCCCAGAAAGGTGGAAGACTGCTCCAAACGAGGTTTAATGCCACAGTATGGCAGAGTCTCCCACCATACAAAGGACTGTAGCTGATGTGTCCATCTTCCTTCCTTAGGCCTTAAGCTATTACAAGGGCGGGCCACCGGGTTCATCTGGTGACTGGCGGTAACAATAATATATTATTATTATCATTATTATTATTTTTTTTTACCCTCGGTACCTACTGATCCTGAGGGAGTCCAAAAATTAAGATAGATACAAAAAAAATGGGTACGATCATTCAGTCAGTGCAGTCATAGGTCGGCAGACTATCATGAAGCAGTATGGCGTTGAAACGTTGCACGAGCACCGAACATTATTATTATTATTATTATTATTATTATTATTAAGATCGCCTAAGGGCCACAAATGCGCTATGCCGGCAGGAGTAGTATGATATAGTCTAGCTGTCATCATGCAGTTATCTATACATAACTAAATGTTAATACAATATTATGCTAATAATGCTGCAAACTTGTGCAACAATTTAATATTATTTTATTGCAGCATTTTAAAACAATTTATTTTACATATGTGGATGCTTTAGGTCTGACTATGCAGAGATCAACGTACTCTATCGGCCGTGTTGGACGAGATATCAATCCACGTTTCGGCCGTGTTGAGCCAAAATACTCCGACGGTTTTCTTCTCGCTGTTCAGCAAAATAAATAAACACACTCCAAATGTATATAAACCAACTACCTGAGTCTACATTATAACAGTTAATGCATAAAACACTACAGTACTATACACGATAAGCTGCCCTGGCAAAATACTAGTAGACTCAAGCCTCAAAGTCACTGCCGTAGCAGAACTGCCATCCAGTGCGGGTCTACGTTCCGCTAGTACTAGCGAATATCAGACCCCAAGGACACTCATAAAATTCGACGAACGTGGCTTCTCCCATGCAGGGCCTTCCGCCTGGAATACTCTACTGCAGATCATGTACACCAGATGACTAGCACCACCACATTCAAGGGACATCTTAAAACTGTTTTTTTCGAAGAGCGTTTTGGACTAATAGTAGTTTTATAGCCATTTCAATTTCATTTGTTTTTATTTTTTCCTCTATTTTAGTACTGTTAAGCACTGCTCATTTTATGTAAGCGTATTCTCTATGTACTACAAAGAGGTGTTTTTGGCACGTCATAGAGAACCCACAACAACAGGTTCAGTATATAACATTTCATTTATTTCGATGTAAAATCAAACAAAAGAAACTTCTTTAACGTCCAAAACACTTCATGACCTACTCAACAGCACACCTCGACTGACTCTAGCCAAACGCCGGCCGCCTAGGTGCCTGCCTAGGTGCCTGGTCATGTGACGGGGCACACAGCCGAGCATGACAATGTTCCTTGTGTCACCCAAGCATCAGAATCACACTGCCGAATGAAACTCAAATTATCAGAATTGACCCAGCCAGTGGCCTGACTTATCTTTTCTCCATCTACCACTCGACACCTAAATTAAGGGGTGTGGGTCACATAGTTTTAGCTGTATAATTAGTTTTAGCTTTATAATCTGATGTTTTTCACATTTTAATCCATCGATTATCTGATAACCGGCTCTTCAACATCAGTAACTACAGTCACACAATTTAAGACATTTTTTACCTTTTTTTCGGGGCAGACCTTGTCCAGCGCTGAGGCCCCGTTTGGGTACAATGTGCATGTTTTAAGACATTAATATTTTTAAAAAATACAAGTTAGTGTTGCGAGGTGCTGTGGAAGCTGTAGCTGTAACTTTACTGCAAATTTATTGCTGAGCCTGTCAGAGTGTAACGTCTACCTTTTCTGCACTACAGCATATACAGTCACACTATAGACAACTAGAAGCACTTGAAAAATGTTGGGCCCATTCGCCACAGCGAGCCGCCGCACGCCGCATTACCATTCACCAGGTGTCGCTAGTGTCGCGTCGCACACCGCCCGCACGCCGATGTCCACAACAACAACAACGACGACGCGC
>Ga0209782_1000280_pt1 | contig 20786 bp, 15 predicted proteins | sample WorMetmaBAHAMAS1_FD_187390 | JGI IMG/M metagenome (GOLD analysis project Ga0209782, IMG submission 187390) | Marine gutless worms symbiont microbial communities from Max Planck institute for Marine Microbiology, Germany - Inanidrilus... | ecosystem: Host-associated > Annelida > Digestive system...
CTCCTCTCCCGCCTCACCCCCGTGATTTGCGCCAATGGATGGCTGTGTGTGTGACGTGGAAGGTGATTGGTCTGTGACTGGGTCGTCTCTGGTCTACATTGAAGTGAATGCGAGTCCCAGTCTTGGTCGGTGTACATTCAAGCCGGACGTCGGCGGTGTCGAGATGACGACTGTCTTCACCGTCTACTGCTTCGCGTGGAACGACCTCGTATGTTTATATTGCTGTCAAACTTAGTGAGTAAGTTCATAATAACGTACAGTGATGATGGATGCATGTGGTAATCTGCTAGACAACAGACAAGCTGTTTGGTGATCTTCAATCTCGTGATAGTAACTGCTGTTGGCCTGTTAACTCCTTGGTTGGAGTCTTGCTGACAGTGGGTCTTGGCATGTATGTGTGGTAAGCATTGTTAGTGTGTTGAATGATATTGTTGTTTAGTAATTTTATGCACTCATTGATAGCTGACCGTTAGTAGCAGTTTATGTGTTCATATTTTGTAGAACTTATATCCAGTGTCAGTTAGTAACAGTTTGCTAAGTTTAATCAGTTAGTTAGTGTTTTCTTAATGTGATAAAAGCAGCTATGACATTTGTCTGCCTGTTTAATTTCTATTTGGTAGAGTGTTGTATGTGGCTGTTTGTTTCAGAATCAGCCGCTAACATATGAAGTGAGTTACAGTAGTCGAGGCAGTGAACGTTCGCGGCTCATATATCGTGGTCTTAACAACACTGTGATATTCAAGCTGCCAGCGGGAGACCCAGCTAGCAATTATTCTGGTAGAACACTTATTTATTTATTCATAATTTGAATACAGGCAGATCAGCACCAAGAGTATTCAAATACAAGTACACTTGCTTCTTTGCTGTGTCATACGTGGTATGCATGCATTCTAGCCGTGTGTACCGTAGTATATTTGGATGAACATTGTCAACATTGGCATTGTTTTGTTACTGATTGGTCTCCATATGTTGACAGTCGCTGTTAACATTTGTTCTGTTGACACAGTTAGTTGGGTGTCAGGCTTGTAACATTTGTACAATTTAGCAGCCAGGTTTATATTGAAAACAGTGATTAAATTTGTAATGTTTGACATAATGTGATATTTTCACTTGTTGGAACTGTTTATTGCGGAATGTTGTATCAGAGTGTTGTAGTGCTGATAGGTCTCAGTTGACATGACACACAGTGATGAGTGACGTGTTGTGTGGTCAGTGAGAGTGGACATTGCAATAGTGGACAGTCTGGACGCTGCGACACAAGTCTGCTCTATCTCCGTCCCCGTTTCACCTCTCAACGTCACTCTGCATGCTCTGTACGCATTCTCTGTTTACTTACTTATTTGCTGTAGTGTACACACTCGTGATGTAGTAGTGTTGTTGTTGCTTGTTCTTGTTTTATCTTCATTTTCTTCACTTTTATTGATCGTTTTGTGCCGTCACAGTTTGCCGAGTGTATATAGGTGTCAACGTGGACGATCAGTAGAGATGGGCGTAGAGTTTCAAGTTGTCCAACATTTACCAAACATCCACAAGAGCCGACTGACATAACTGTGGTGAAACATTCTTTTCCTCTAGAGTCAGTCAGTTGATGGATGAATAATGTTGTTGGGGCCAGTGATTGATTTCACTTAGTTGTCAGTGTTTTCAGTTCTGTTGATTGCTCTCACACTGTTGAGTGACTGGAACGGCATTGCGCTTGTTGAAACACTCTTCCTTGCATTATGCTCTGTTAGCCTGGAGTAACTATCAAAATGAAGTCCAGTTAAACAAGCCAGTGGAGTGTGTTGTTACTGTGAATGACAGATACTCGGCAGTGACAGGCGCCAACACGACTGACGTGTCCATGACAACGTATCTTGAGCTGGGCAGCAACAGCATCGTCAGACTTCATTCACTGTTGATTGGCTCACGACTCAACCGCATCAGCCTCCGTAGCCACCACTGCCTCCTTCATATCAGTTGTGATGCTGATGATGATGCTGGAGGGTTGCGTGCCATCATTCGGTCATCACTGCTGACTGCATTGTCCACTCTGCCACTCAGAGATGTGGTCAGTCTGAGTGACCTGTGGTCAGTCTCTCACTGACCTGTGGTTAGTCCCAGTGACCTGTGGTCAGTCTCACTGACCTGTGGTCAGTCTGAGTGACTTGTCGTCTGTCTCACTGACCTGTGGTCAGTCTGAGTGACCTGTGGTCAGTCTGGGTGACCTGTGGTCAGTCCCAGTGACCTGTGGTCAGTCTCACTGACCTGTGGTCAGTCTCACTGACCTGTGGTCAGTCTCACTGACCTGTGGTCAGTCTCACTGACCTGTGGTCAGTCTGAGTGACCTGTCGTCTGTCTCACTGACCTGTGGTCAGTCTGTGTGACCTGTGGTCAGTCTGAGTGACCTGTGGTCAGTTCAAGTGACCTGTGGTCACTCTGGTGATAGTTTATGAGCTGGACATTTAATGCATGATGTCGTTTGTTCTTTGTTGAATTTGAGCCTTTTTGTTTCTGTTTGTCATTATTGTTTTTATATGGTACTTGCCAATACCTGGTCGCCCGAAGCCCCAGCTGCAGCTGACATTCATTGGTGTGTCTCGCCATGCCTCTGTATGCACAGCCAGCACATGGGCTCGCCCTCCTATACGTGTCTCAGCCGTTGCTCAGCATTGAATGCCCTCCCACCTACAGAACAGGCAGCCTGGCTAGCTCTGTGCCTCATATGGCAGAAACATCCGTTGCAGACACTTACAGCGTGGTCTTCTGTCGTTAATAGTGTAGATTGTATGTTAGCTGTGAAATAATGGTAACAGTGCAATAATGATGTGAGCATTGACATAATACAATTAAGGAGGTCAGCTATATGCACCGGCAGTCACTAGATGGAGCCATTTCCTGTGAAGTCTCGCTCTGCTGGCTTGAAGTATTATCACACCTAGTGTACTATTCATTGGACACGTGTCATTTCGTTTTTCAGTGGTCGAGTTATCTGCTGTTGAGTAATGTTGATGTTATGTGTGTATGTATGTGTGTGTGTATTAGTGTGAAGTGCAACAGACGTTGTCGAGTCTTGTTGCCGTAACTGCCATCGAAAACGAGGTATGCACTTTTCGTTCAGTTTGTTTGAAATGTGTTTGTATTTGTAGCAGTAGCCAGAATTATACACACTTATTGCTTTCCTGGTTGTTTATTGAAAAATATTTTTTGTTTATTTTGTGTTGTGGCACGTTGTTTGTTATGGATGCAAATTTGCTCTTGTTGTGCTTAATTTAGTTTTCAATACTAAGCCAGAAGACTGGCCGGGAACAATGTCTCTGAAATGGCCTATTTTGTGTCAGTTGGGACCAGTCAATCAGACAATCAATCAACGTGACATTTGTCAATACAGAGAAGTATTGTCGTTGTTTTGACAGCTGAGTCTATCAAGCTGTGCTGTAGCGAGTGACATACTTGGTCAGTGTGTCTCCGCCATTAGTCGGCTGCTCCGTGACTCTGGCTCTGATGTCTACTCATTACTGCGACTGTCGACTCAAGCCAGTGACAACTTGCTGCGTGCTGTCGTCAATTCACCGACATCAAGTGATGATGTCGTAGTCAATTCACCGACGGCCGGTGATGATGTTGAGCATCGACGTCACGTCGTCAAGAGACTTGTTTCATTGTTGACATCATCCGTCGACCAATTGCTGCAGGTTAACTACAGCATCAGCACTGCTTCAGTAACTGTGTAAGAGTTGAAGATTATCAGAACTGTTTCCTGCTGTGTTATGTAGTACAGATGAAACACAGACGTACATGAGCAGTTCTTGCAGTGGCATTTGTCGGAACTTTCACGGTTACTGTCGTTGTTGTGTGGATTTAGCTGCAGCTGAAGTTCAACGTCATTGGTACATCATCGTCGACGCTGTCAACCGACTCCTTGTCAATTCACACCGCCCGACTCTCAGCCTCGACTACTGTAATACAGTCAGGTCCAGTCACCATCCAGCTTCCGCAAGGCATCGTCGGCGAACAATCACTCGACAGTGTCAGCGGCAGTGTCGGTGATAGTTTGGACAGTAGTGTCGACGCTAGTGATGGCAGCAGTGTCGGCAGAAGTCGAGGTGTCGGCAGAATGAGTGTCACTCGTCATGTCACAGCAGACTGCTACGAGGCAACTGTTGTACTCGCCAAGTCAAGCCCGTTTGTCTACGGTCTCAATGCCGATGCTGGTCAGGTAATTACACTGGCTGATACTGGCTGCTCAACGTCCACCGTTTGTTGGCTCAGGCCCTCCACATAGTGAAATAGTGATAGTGGACCTGCTAATGTCTGTGTATATGTCTCTCTGTGTCAGTATATGTATCTATGGTGTGTACGTGTCTGTCTATGTTGACAGCTGCAGTCGGACGTGCTGACAGTGAATCTGTTCTCGTGTGATGGTCGACCAATCATTGTCAACAATCTCACTCAACACGTCCAACTCTCTATACCTTGCAGCTCCCTCCACACGGTATCTATTCACCTACCTCCCACTGTACTCTGCCCATCTCTACAGCCTGTTTTCTGTCTCGTTCAGGTTTCACTTGTAAATACATCTTATATTCAGATTAAGTTTTATTAAAATTGAAAATTTACCACATTTTACCAAAATTTTTGTATGGTACTGGTGAAGGTTGATTTTTGCTATTGTCGGCGGGAAGAATTTTATTATTTTTTTTTATCATAGAGAACCATAAGACAGAAAAGTGCAGAAAATATGACTATAAAAGAAATCGACAAACAGTTCTAGAGACCATGATGAGACTTATTTGATAACTTTGCAGAATGCAAGTGATTCTGAGCAACGGTTCAAGTTGATTCGAAGCAAAATGAACGTTCACAAGATGAACATTTCATCACTGCCGTCTCATCAGCTGCTGCACGTCGACATCAACATGTTTTATCGAGACATCAACCTTCGCTTGTTTCCTATCGCTGTCTTCTTCCGGTGAGTTACTTGGCGTTGCACTGACGTCATCTTGTGATCGAATATAGGACAAAAATGCATGTGTGTGGTAAAAATCTAATGATATGAGTTTATTCTGTTATTGTATGGCAGTTCATTATTCCTACACCTTCTCTCTAAGGCAGTGAATCTTGTTGCATTTTAAAGTTTAATTGAACTATTGTGTTTCTTGCTCGTCGCCAGCTGCTGCTGCTGTACTGGGCAATGTTGTTGTATTTGATGTCGTCAAGTTGTGTTATCTTATCTTATCTTATCACATCAAGTGCTGTAGTTGGTTAAAGACAGTGAATGTAAAACATAACTGTGTTGTGTTGACAGAGTGGAAACTGCGCCTACATTAGATGAATATGACCACAGGTGGTCTTTTAAAAGTGGAACTGAGAATATTTCAGTCATGATCAACCCGTCACATTATGCTGGTATTAATTTGTCTCCTGTTTCAGCATAATTATTTCTGAATGTTCCAGTAACGAATAGGCACATACACATCATAGGTACATACACAGACACATGTCACACATGTAAAAGCAAAAATAATCAGCATATACTAATCATTTTTGCTTTACATGCGCGACATAATGCATGATGTAACAGATCACATCACGAGGCAACGCAACACAATAGGCTGCAACAGTTTTGTCTCATGAATATGCAAATAAACATTTATATTATTTTGTTACATATGCAGATGGCTTGATTAACAAGTTGATTGTCATGATTTTGTGCTGCTGTGCAGTTGGTGAGATGTACTACGTCGGCGTCGTGGATGCGTCATTGAATGCTGGTCGACGGCGCAGTGGCGAGGCGTCACAGTGCCACTACAGACTGCGTGTCTGGTGTGGTGAGTGTGTCTACTGGGATGACCGCACTGACCACTGGTCAGCGGCTGGATGTCACCTGCATAAGTCATCCACGTACGACCTCGCACACTGCAGGTATGTCACTCTCCGCCGTCGGTTCTCTGTCAGTTAATATCACTCATCTGATCATCTTATCCCACCGGACTTCACATCAACTTGTCTCCCTGTTTATCTGAAGTCAAATGACACATTTCACTGTGGCTTCGACTGTTTGGTCAAGAGAGTGTGACCTCTACATCATTCTGATTGGTTGCAGCCATGGGGAACTGGGTTGCTTCACAGTAGCACACTCACTCGCCAGTTAGTTGAGATGAAACGAGGTGAGTTGAGATGTGGTCAGGTGAGATGAGTTGAGTGATGTGAACGCTCCTTTACAGTGACCAGATACTGTTGATGGAGATTGGTCATGATGGATGATTGGATCCACAGAGTATGAGACTGGTTGGTTGTGGATGATTGATGTTTCATTGAGTGCTTTGATAGTGCAGGAAGGGTATCTAGTTAAGAGTGGTCAAAATGAAGGGGCGCAATGGAGCTAAGCTCCCGTAGCACGGTTTTTCAGTTTTTAGCTCTCACATTTTAATGTTTAGCCCCTCCAAATGAAGTGCAAAATGTGCTAGAAATGTACCAGAATGTGACTCAGACTCAGCAGTCAGCATTAGTGCATTGTGTATTGCAGTAGTCATGAGTACATAACGTGGTAGTAGTACGGTGCTGTGTGGCGTGGTTGTTGTGTTGGTGCGTAGCGTGATTGTACTGTGCTGTATGGCAGATGTAATCATCTCACAAGTTTTGCTGTGAAACTCTCGGAGACGTCAAGTGTCGTTTCATACCGACGTATTGACTCTCTGTTCAGGTTGGCACATCACTATCACGGCTATTTACATGACTGATACACGGTGATGGGCTCCAAAATGTTCATGGTTATAACATATCACTACTGGAACGTCTTGTAATTTCCATGAATTGACGCTATTACTGATGACCTTGAATGACCTTTATTAACACTTCTGTTTCATCACACAGCACCATGCAGGCGACAATTTCTTTCTTCTCTCACAGTTTTTCTTGTTTTTTATGCCTGTGACTTTGACCTTTGACCTTTCATTCCCAAAATAGTAGTGAGAGTGACTGTATTGAGGACGTGTATGTACTACAGCAAATTTTAAGTAATTGTAATGAAAGGCTTTTGTTTAATCATAGAATGACATAGAGACAGACTTGCAGACAGCTGTTCATGTAGTCAGTAAATAAATAAGTAATTTATTGAACATTGCAATCAAAAGATAAAATAGCAAAGTTGCACACACAGAATGTAAGCAGATTACAATTACAGTAATCAGCCAGATAGAATAACAGAATATGGCTAATTGCTTTAAATTCAGCTGTAGTATAGCAACAAACAAAAACACTAGCATGAAAGAATATATTACACTGCATTGACGATTGTAGTGTTGTGTTGATTGACAGGCGAGTGAAGAACTTGGTTGTTCCTGCAACAATTGCATGTATACTGGTCGTCTACTCGGTGCTGTTGGTGATTGTCGTGAAATCAGACCAACATGACGACCGCAAGTCGGACATTGTAAAGCTCATAGATAACTCACCGTTTGACCGACAAAAGTACTACGTCTCGCTGGAGACGGGATTCAGGAAGGGCGCTGGCACCACGGCACAGGTTAGTCGTCTTGGCAACACTTCACCCACAGTACAGTAAAGTAATGGCTGCATTGAAAAGTTGAGATTTCCTACAAGCATGCATGCACCGGTCTCGTGAACTGCTCGAGATTGACGCAAGTTTAATATACACTTTACTAAGAAATCATACTTGCTCTGGACATCGGTAGTATTTCCAGTGAGATTTACAGACACAACAAGGTCCATTGTGTGAGTGCTCCTCCCTTATTTATTTAATGTGTTGTCTGGTTAGTGTCGGTTGCGTTGCACAGTGTTAGAACGTCGGTCTCTGGTTGGCAAACTTTCCTTGTCCAACGCTCGACTTGTAGCTGATCGGAGACGACTATTATGAGTAATCTATCAGCTACAGGTCAGCCAACCAGGTCAACTCAGCCTTTCATTCTTTCAGGGTTAATAACTGAGTAGTGAGCTGTAATCGGATGTGTGCTATTGTGTGGCTCCATCTGGTGAAAGCTACAGAGTTAACTGTACGCCTGGCGGAAAGTAATGGCAGCCTGCTGCTCGGTGGATGGCTTAAAGTTACCTGCGGGCTGACTGCCTGTACATCGGGATCAGCTTCGGGCCCAACGCTCGGTACCGTAACGAGTATCAGAGAACTTTACCTTTCCGTTTTTTTGGTTAATGTGTGGAATGTGCACGACACTACACAAAAGACTACTACACATGGACACTATGGCTGAATAGGTGCCAGGCTTTCACCTGATGACTTTCTGTCTGTGGTTCATCTCATATATGTTGATTGCTGCTGATGTGTGCAGGTGAGTTTAGTGATGCACGGAGAGTACGGAATGAGTGAAACTCGTGAACTTGTCAGTCATCAACGACAACCGCTCTTTGAACGAAACTCGCGGGACACGTTCTACATGACGTCAGTTTCATCATCTCTCATTTCTCATATAACAACAACAACAACGTTGATTTGCATTGCTACAATCGATGACATTGTCGGGTGGTAATTCCATTATCAGTTGTCTGCAAGGGAGACAGAGCCGCCCATTGCATGCCATTATTCAATATTTTATTCACAGAACCTTAAGTGTCTATTATCTCTTTTTATTTGTTCATGTGCCCATTTACAAATTACATTTACTTACTAACTTACTAATGAAGCATCTTCCTCCGTTGTAAGCCTGGCCCGTGCCACACCCACAGTCGCCCAGCATTGTTTATAAATAAAATGAGACATACAATGACTAGTTGCTGCAGTCTGCATCATTTCTAGGTCGTGCCATAGGTCACCTGCATGCCAAGATGTAGGTCAGTTGTATGTGAGCTGTATGTGTTGTGTAGTTTTCCCGAGAGTCTTGGTCGTATATTCAAGGTGCAGTTGTGGCACAACAACGCCGGTCCATCACCGAGCTGGTACCTCAGCCGCGTCGTCGTCAGAGACGCATGCACTGGTCTGTATAGCGTGGAATGCTCGCTGAGTATTGATAGTGCACATAGTGCTGATAGATGCGTGCTGGACCAGCTTATGAGAATGAGAGGAGCTGTTGCTTTTGTCTGTCTGTCTGTCTGTCTGTCCATCAAAACAGTTTGTATAACAGTTCTGATGGAAGTTAATAAAATTTACTGATGTTTTCCATTAGTTAAGAAGTTTTCATTCTGGATTTCCACTAGCTCAACTGTCAAAACTGCCAAATATGATAAGGCAATATTGTTTCTGTTTGATATTGAACTGTACCTTAAATTCAATATATGATTTGCTTTTTTGTGTTACTAGTGGTCCTTATTATTGTGTTTTTCGATCTTGTGACTTATATAAGTTAATTTTGGTGTCGTGAATACTGAAAGCAACTGTGATCAATCCATTAAGTGATTGCTGTTGTATTTGTCTGTGCACAATGACTTCACTCCGCTGGTTCCTGCCGGGCATGTCACGCTCATGCATCGTGTGCTGCTGGGTGTTGTTGTTGTACTTACAGGTGAACGTTACTACTTTGTGTTTGAGAAATGGTTCGCTGTCGAGAAGGGAGACGGCAAGGTTGAACGTGAAGTCATGGCTGCTGACAGAGGCCTCGGCTTTTCCAAGGTACCTTATCCACCAGTCTTTATTGCTCACTGTCTGTCGGTCTGTCTGTCTGTTCGTTGATAATGAGCATGTATTGTACAAAAACAGCTGAGATGATTCAGTTGCTGTTTGGTGTGGTGCATTGTGTCGGCCGCAGGAATGGTGTACTAGATGGCGGTCCAGATGCCCCCATGGGAAGGGGCAAGATTTTCTGAAGAAACTGGTATCATGCAGTGTAATGTATGGGGAGAGTGTGGCATCAGCCGTGCAGAAATGTGTGAAGCAGCTGAGTTGCCATTTGGGCTGATGAGTGGTGAGTGGTGGGGTGGGCCAAGGTGTGGACAGACAGGTGTGGACATTGGAACCACCTAGCAAATACGGTCAAATGATTGTGTGGATCTGCCAGGAGTGACATTGTGGAGTGTTCCCAAATTAGTTTAGGCAGTCTTGTTATGTCATTACTGAAAATATATACCAAATGAATTTATATAATTATATTTGGCATACACACTTAACACGGTTAGGTTTTGGTACAAAACATTAAGATTTTGTGTTTTCATGTCTGATCACAGCCATAAAGTCCTGTTTTTTGGTTGTGATTTGAAGGTGTTGCAAGCTAACAGCTCACAGTACCTGACTGATTGTCACCTGTGTTGATTGATTGGTCAGGTGTTGAAGGCCAAGAACTCGCAGTACCTGACTGATTATCACCTGTGGTTCTCGTCGTTAGTGAAGCCGTCATACAGTCGGTTCACGCGAGCTCAGCGCCTCACCTGCTGCCTCAGTCTTCTCGTCTCATACATGACAATAGCCGCACTATTGATCTATCACTTCACCAGTCAGGTTGGTCCACTGAACTTGCTGATTTCTTTTGCTTCATCCTGTTTTGTTTTTCTTAAATAGTCTGTTACTTGTATGTCATGTTTGTTGAAAGTGAGAATTTGCTGGATTCTCTTCATGATTTTTATTTTATTCTGGCTTTATTTATTAATTTATTTTTAAAAAAAATTATGTTAATTGAAATGATGGTACCAAGTTTATGGTGTCTTTGATGAATGATACATAAATGCAGAAGCAGTGATGCAGTTTGTTGTTGAGATGACTCCTATCAAATAATCGTGTCTGTCGTAAGGAAGCTGATTATCTGAGCCATTTTAGCTTATGTAGCTAATGGAGATATCCATGTTAGATCAGAAGTGAGTTTCATATAATAAAATGTTAGCTTCTAAGTTTGTTGACTGAGTAAGTAACTTTGCTAACCTGGAATCATGAAAGCTTGTGCAAAGACACCCGTTGCTGTAATTGCCTGTAACTTTTGTACATGTTGCACAAAAAAGGAGGAATTATATAGATGACAAGAACACTATATTCCAATAATCTGTAATTATTGTAGCTTGAAGGGTCTCCTAGCTATGCTACTGTTCATTTACATGGCTGATTGCTGACTGATTGTCAAGTACAGTGAGTTGATAACAAGTCTGTCGTGTGTCTGTCGTTTAGTACCGAGGTGAATTTGAACTGGTTGATATCTCATGGATGCCTATCATCGTCGGCGTTCTCACCAACGTGTTGGCTCTGCCTCCGAATCTACTCATTGCTCTGCTATTCCGTCGTTCTGTGGTATGGATTTATTATATCGAGTAAATATTGTAATATTTCTAATAACAATATTGCGTGCACTAATGTTGAAGCATGGACATGGATAGTAAGATGCTGAGACAGGTTGTCAGTGAGGCATGACTATGACGACTGAACCTGCAGTCCATGCCAGCAGTGGTTCAGTCACTGTGTCCATTGGCAACAGACATTTCCTTGCAGTATTAGGAATTTTCTTGATTAAAACATTTGTTATTATAATACCCATCAACATGTGAGCACTGACTGTCATCAGTTGCTGTTGACTAGTTTTTGTATACGTCGGTAACAGCTTTCCCGCAGTTAAATTAAAGTCACTCATTCTATTACCACCAACTGTTTAATTACCGTGCTGATTAATTCACGTGACATGTAACGGGAATTACATGAAGAGATGAAGATGAAATGCTTGCAGTGCATCATTGCTTTAGTTTCATATGTTTACCTGTTTGTAATATGCCAACAAGTCCGTATCTGATAGCAACAACAACACTGCAAGTGCTGTTAAATTCTGATTTTGCTGCTTATTCAAAGCCGCTGTTCTGCCTGCTTGTTGTCTTTTGTTCAGGTTCATTGCAGCAGTTTTCAGGAGCTGACGGAGCCGACGTGTGAATCTAAGGACGGGAAACTGGCAGCTGGAAGCCCCGTGTCTGAGCCGCTGGCTCCGGAGGATAATATTGAGATGTCAATGTTCTACCAGTCAATGCTGAGTTGGAAGAATCTTCAGGCTTGGGCGCAGCGCGTCTGGACAAAACATTATCAACAGTCACCAGTCGGCAGCACTCAGAATGTCCGACCAATCATAGTTCACGGAGTGCTTGGCATAGAATATTTATCATCAGCTGCCGAGAGTAGTCCTTCTGATCACAACGCACCTGTCAGCGAGTCGGAGACAAAATTTAGTTACCATGGTAACTTACAGCCAGCCAATCAACATGCGGCCTCTGTCACTCAGAACTCATCTCCATCCAATCAGAATGAAGTACCAAGTGCTGCACAGCCAACCGGTCTGAGCTTAGTCACGGCTAATCAGAATGAATCACTGAACACTGCAGTCCAGTCAGCCAATCAGAGCACAGTGATGGCCAATCAGAACACAGCAGCTGGGCGTGGGAGTGGCCATGGTGACGCGGCTGTAAACCGACTGGTCGTCCGTAGCCAGCTGGATGTGACCAGTGCAATAGAGCGTGACCTTCAGGCGGCGGCAGCACGCCACCGCGACAGACTTGCATGTCAGACGAGGATGGAACACGCGCTGAAGACCAACAGCAACAAGTCACGATGTACGTATGCACAGTTGATGAATCGATTGATGCTTGCTTCCTTTCTTACTCACATCTTTGAAAAGTTCTGACGATAATTATCAAAATGGCAAATATAAACTTTGTATTTGATAAGTTGCATCTGGTCTGCTGTGAACTGTGAGTGAGATACATTTCAATGTCAGAGGAGACAGCGGCTTTGAGTTTATTGACTGTGCCACTGCTGTTTCATCATGGTCGATTGTTAGTTGATTTGATTGTCGATTTGTGCCTTCAAAGCTTTCACATCACGATGTGTTTCCGACCTGTAAAGATTGCTGCTCCAGTGATCACAAGTTTTCTTGTGAGTACCTTTGTGGACCGAGCACTTGTTGTAGTGTGGCCAGCAATGATGAAGACGTGGGCAGGCACAAGCAAAGAGTGCATGTGTGTGAGATGAAGTTGCATTGCATTCTCACTGTATATATAATGTCTCAACTAGATTGGAAATTAGAGGTCTACTGTGGCAGTGATTTTATAGTATAATATCCAGGAATAATTGTAGAAATAGCTGTGATTTCAGTGATGTGTGGTGATGTGACAGCGCATGGAAGCAGTCAGCAGAGCAGTCCTGCGACTAGTTTCTCTGAGAGTTCACCCAAGCCACCACGACGCTGCATGTCATCCGACACATCACATGCCAGTGATTATCCATCATCCACAGCAGCAGCAGCAGCACGGCCGGCGTGTCACAGAGCTACTGGTCACAACCACGAACACTCGCGGTCCTCCGACAGGTCGTCAGTCAAGTCCGCACGATCTGGAATGTCCGGTCAGTTCTCTTCACCTCTCTCACATGCGGCTTTTTACACATGGCTTTATCACATTGGCTTTATCACACTTGGCTTTGAACACTTTGGCTTCTCATTGTGGGTGTGAGTCTATGAATTCCTCGCCAAGTACTAGCCAAGAGATTGGCTGGCAAGTACGTCTCTGGCAGGTGCTATGTCAATCAATCATTCAATCTGTCTCCGACCATGTGTAATGTGACTCACTGTATTAATTAGTAGTTTTCGGCTGTGAAGAATTTCTTTACCGGCTTTGTTAGATTCTTAGGTTTACTTCGTGGCAACATCTATTTCTCTAGTTTCTGACCATAATAGACAGCTGAACTGAGATTTATGAATAATGCTGCCATCCTGTTGTGAAGGTTGCAGTTTTGTAAAATGTGAATGTGTGCTAATGGAACTGTCCGACCAATCATAGTTCACGGGGTGCTCGGCATAGAATATTTATCATCAGCTGCCGAGAGTAGTCCTTCTGATCACAACGCACCTATCAGCGAGTCGGATACAAAATTTAGTTACCATGGTAACTTTCTAGCGGCTAATGTCTTTCTAGTGTGCTAATGGAACTGTTTTACCTGCAGAAATAAATAATGTTCTTCCCAGTATAATAATGGAAATCATCAGTAACTTAACCCTTTCACCCTTTCACCCTGTAAGACCGATATATCAGTTCAGCCACCTAGTGATATAGTTCATTTACTAAATGATGATGGTCACAAACTTAAGTGCTAAGGGTTATAGTGCTTTGTTGCTGTGGTTGAAAGTGTTAAGTAAGCTACAGCTGAGTGAGAGAACAGTGAATGTATGCTGGCAGGCTACAGCAGCAGCGGTCACAAGATGAGAAGAAAGACGAAGACTGATCGCTGTTTCCTGCCGCACTTCATGCTCTATGTTGCGTGGTCTCTATGTTTCATCATTATCATTGCGTCTACTGGCATCAGTGTCTACTTCGGCATTTGGTAGCTTCACCATTTTGTTTGTTTCACTGTGGTTTTTCTGACTTGCCTTTTATTTTGCAGCATGTTCTTCTGTGTCTGCATTTTTAATTTACATTAATCACTCGTTTTTTTTGTTGTCTTACTACACTTGGACAGTTCCAGAGTAAAATGATATCAATGCTATTTCGTTTGGCCTACGGGACATGACAAGGCGCTTTTGTGACTTTTTAGGCGGCCGTTAGATTAGCACCCTATAAATTTTCCTACTTACTTACTATTATGCCCCAGAAAATGTTTGAAATTTGACATTTGCTTTTGTAGATTTTGGTGAATTTTGGCAGTTATCACGAGCTTCCTACTACCTGAAGACTGAATGTATTTAGGAGGGGGTACCCAAAAATTTCTGATCAGTTTTACACAAATCTCCCCTAATTAAACCGCTACTTCCTCCCGTGGGCTTGCCCCTGTGATATTGCTGAGATGGCTGAATGAGATGCTGACTATTGTGTGCAGCTTGAGTTCATTGCAAGCCGTCTGGTGGCTGCAGTCCGTCTTCTTCAGCTTTGTTCATTGCTTCTTCATCAGTCATTCTCTCATTGTAACTACTCTATACATTAATTACATTGACTTAGCTCGGTAACTGTTGAGTTACGTCTGTCTTCAGCTTGTTGATAACTGATGATTGTTATGTCCAGTTGTTCACTTCTCTTATACACTGCCGTCTCACATACACTAACACTCTGGAAAATCTTTTCAAGGTCGGATCTGGGATGGGGTTTCTCATGGGTCCAGGAATAAACCCCTTGTAAAGGAACTGGTTGACATAAGCAAACTGGTATTTCCTCACCTTAGCATTAAAGATGGCAGTTTTACAAGGTAATGGTGCTTTGAAGACTATTCTGGTTGTAGCTTGAGCATGGCCTCGGTTTAGTATGGAAACTGATCTCACAGAAATGCAGAAACAGACATTGGCAGTTTCCACATGAACAGCCGTCAGTAAATGTCATTGTCTCATCAGTCACTGACTCCTGACAGATGTTGTATGTTGTTCTGTTTACGTTGACATTTTGATGCCAGAATCAAGACAATAAACTTTCGAGAATCTGGTTTGGAGTGTTATCAGGTCGTAATTTTGTTCTAGTTTTTTTTTTTAATTTTTTTTGTTTCTGCTTTGTGCAGTAGATTGTGTCAGCTTTTGTGCACACTATAACTATTTAATAGCCTGTCGTATTATGTCGTATCCTGTTGATATAACAATGAGTCTAGCAAGTGGTGAAAATGTAATATAGCAAGTATAGCAGTGCTGTGATGTAGAGTGAAACACGTCTAGTGTGTCATGTGGTTGATGGATGTGACTAGGTGTTGTCGCTGGCCGTCTGTACGGCTGCACGCTATCGTAATGACATGTCTGTCTTTGATCATCACTCTGATGGCGTCATACAACGTCATGCAGCCACTAAACACACTCCTCCGCAGCCATCGTCTGCTGCTCCCAGCAAGAATTTCAGTGCTTCACAGGTGACGAACGATGCATCATGATTACTAAGAAAGAAGCTGACAGACAAGCAGTGCGGTAGAGAGGGTAGATGCGGTAGAGAGGCTAGATGCAGTAGAGAGGGTAGATGAAGTCTAGGGCACGCACCCCGAGTTCAGGTCTTACTCACAAGTTCCAAAAAAACTGTCTTGAATCTGTTATTGTGGGGTTCAATTATACATGCAGTAACATAGCTAAAAAGTGATGTTTATAAATAAAAAAATGTTTAGAATGGGGACTTATTGTTGCCCCCTCTCCTCTGATAGACAACATCTGAGCTATGATGTTTGTCTGGAGGTAAGAGGGAAGATTATCAGCACTGTTCTGTGTTGTATTGTATACGAGAGTTGTGCACAATTATAAGCACACTTAGATGAGCAGTTCTTATAGTTCTCTGGATTGGGTTTTGTCACACTGGGTGCATTTCACTGTGCATAGCCTAGATTTAGTTGTGTTTATCTGTGTGTATTTTGTGCTTTTGTTTTTCATACTACATATATGTTGTGTTATTGTCAGCACAGTGGGGTGGACCTAATGGGATTGAAACCTGGTCCTTAGGACCTCTCTTCCTTCAGTGCTTTGACACTGTTGGTTGGGTCTTTTGACCCATAAAACCCGTCCCCGATATGGCCTATAATGTGTTGGTGGAACGTTAAACCTTGCTCAGCTCAACTCTAGCATGAATGAGCAGTAAAATACAGACAGTTACTGTAAAATCGTAATTATAGTATGCAAATCTTGAGCATAATATGCAATATCTTGATCATTATTACCGCTTTCAGAGAGTGGGTGCATATTATACATGTGAACTAATAGACCTGCTAGTTTTCCTGGTAGAGAAGTGAGGCCACAGTTATAAATGACGGTCGACATACAGCACTCGTTGTTTATGGCTGACAACGTGCATGGATTAAATTACAGCTGCTGCAACTCTACTTGATGGACATCATCAGTACATTGACCGCCAGGGATGTGCTACGGTGATCACAATTCTCACGGCTCTATCCAGATGCGGCAGTTACTATTAGTGCCGCTGCTGCAGATGATCGTAGCTGATAACCTGAAATCCTCAGTGCTGAGACTAGCAGATGGTAGTGTTGCATAGAACTTGCTCCTCTATGCATGTCCATCATGCTTGGGTGTTCATTATCAGGCCTTCAGCCATCTGCCAGTGGAGCATAATTATCAGCATCCAGCCACTATTGGTAGGCCTGTAATGCCGTCAGTTAGGCGTTCTGGGTCTTCGCCAGTTTTGTTTGATCTAACACGCACAGTATGAACCAAAAACAGCACCAACATTATATATTTAATATAAAATCACTGAAATCATAATTATGGGCAACACATGATTTCAGTTGTGTTTTTATTTTATTGTATATTGTGCAATGGTTGCACTAGAATAGAATATATAACAACACGAAGTAACTATTTGTCTGGTTACCAGAACAATAGCCTGCTATCTATCTATTCAGCCGGTCATACGAAAACAAGGCAGTGCCTGTTGCCTCATTTTGAGTAGGCCGAGTTTACTTCGTGCTGTAGCTGTTACTTATTTTTCATGTTTTACGTCACTCTATTTCCAGTTTGACGTTGTTTATGTCTGATATCTATATAAACAAAAGTTATAATGAAAATTGAAAGTTTGGGTAAACAAAATCACGATTTCGATCTCGAAGCGATTTTAGGCAAGGTGGCAATTTCGACGTTGATGTTAGAAATCGAACCAACACTACTTTTTACTACTATGATGTTTGTTTAGGTGACTGGTAAAGATCGATCATTTCAGGACATCATGCGTTACTATCGTTTGCAGCCACAAGCACAGAGCCATGTAAGTATAATTGCTGATTGCTGTTGATAGTGTATTGTGATGCTATCAGGCTGCGTCGTCGCAGCCTATAGTCATCGAACATTCCTTCCAACCATCTGTTGTCTGAATGTCCAGTGCATTGTGACAAAACGGCTGATTGGGTATGGATGCGGTTTGGGATAGTAGGTCGGATGGGTCTAGGAATGAGGCACATAGTTGGGTTTGGGGATCGGTTCACAGGAGGGGGTAATTTGGGGTGCGAATGTGGGTCGCCCCACTGTAACCAGTGGGGAGTTGACGTGGCCCGTTTCCACATTACTTTGGGCAGTCTCGTTTACTTGGGTGTATGTTACATTTTCTCTTGTTATTTGGTTTGCGGTATTGGTACTGCATTGTACAGAATGCCTTTTAATGCTTGCTTGGATCTGCTGTATATTATATCAGTCTTTTTTGTAGATCAGATGCTCTTCTTCCTGTGATAATTAATGTGTGTTCAGTAGAAGTCAGCCGAAGTTGGTGACCTTTGTCCATTATAGTATCCTTGACGTAAATATTTTAATATGGTCATTAGTTGTCAGTAGATGGATGCGCTGTGCAAGCCGTGTGACTGCTGACATTTCAGATCTATCGCAGTGTGCTGTTGAGCAGTCGTCTTCAGACGGACAATCCGTCTCAGTCCAGTTCGCCAACAACGTCTGCCGTCAAGGACGAGCGGAGAACTCGAAAGACGTCGTCCGGTGACTAAATATTGTTTGAGTTTATCCCAGGCACAGATTAGTAGCAGTACTGTTACATTACATTCCAGGTCTTGGATATGCCCACATACAAGAAGGAGCTTTTTCTGGAGTACTGAACAATTTTGGCTGTATGGTAGTGCATGTTGTTGCCAGTAGCGACTGATGCACATCCCAGTATGAATGCTCTATTCAGAAGACAGGAAACCTGGTTCATTTTGTATCTCAAACAATTTTATGTCCTGTTACTGCTGTTTATGTCGGTGACAGATTTAATATGTTGCTTTATCACTCTTCTCCGGTAGGGGAGTAGAATATTGTGATGAATATGTTTGTCTGATCTGTACGTGATCATATCTCAAGAACTACAGATCCAAACTTCACAGAATTTTCTATGCATGTTGCCTGTGGTCATTTCTCGGTACTACTCAGGCAGTATTTCAAAACATGTACTTCTGTTTTGTGGACAATTTCAGGTTCTCCCATGATGTACCCTGTAGTGTTGGTGAGACAATAGTTGACATAGGATGTAAATTCGAAGTGATTCACTAGGTGGCAACATGGCTTTGATACTGCACTATATACTCATATAATCTTGTAAGGAGAAGCGGCATCACACCCGGATTGGACTTAGGCGTCTGGGTTGTGATGAGAGCCGCCTGCGTGGATAACGGGAGGTGTCTGCGGCTCTACCTGCTGTACGACAGGCCGCACCATTAGCACCTTGCCAGAGAAACCCACAGGCTAAGCTGGGCTCTTAAAATATACAGTACAAGCCTCAGTAGGGAGTGGGGTTGCGCAATGGGCCAGCTTTCAAGTCTGCCTCAGCGCTGGCTGTGTGGCAGTTCGCCCGGCCACCCGCTAATGAAGGAAGGAAGGAGAAGCGGCAGACTGAGTGGAGTCTGTGGTGTCCACGATTGCCTTGTATTACAGCTGGAAGCGTAAAAGCAACATCGTCTGACAGTCTGACCGCAATTCGGTCGTCCAGCACGTTGCCGATAGCTGAGCCGAGCACGGAGCCGCCGACACCAACTCGCATGGCTGGTGCTGCCAACACATTCCAGTTTGAAGACCGAGGCGAAGACCGTGGAGACCTGATCAAGTTTTATAATTTGGTGAGAATTTCTACAGTATTCTTTATGCTGATGTTCTCACTTATGTCAACTTGCAGTGTATGTATGTATTTCAAGTTGAAAGGAATATAAAAATGTGAGTAATTGTCTAAATTGCTTAACTTGTTCAGGTGACGGTGGTACGTAACTACATTGCTGGTTATGAAGCTTGATAACTTGGTTTTCAGTGTATTTGAGATTTGAGAGTCTTCATATGTAGACATAGAAAAGGCTGTGAAGGCAAAGAGAGCAGAATGAAACGGGATTTATAGCTTGCTTACGAAATCCTTAAAATACATGAATTCAGTGTTATAAATTCAACACCATTGTGGGTACTTGAAATCATATGGTGTTCTTGAAAGTACTGGAAAAGTCATTGAGTAGTAAACTGCAGTCTTATAGAAAAGCATTATGACACTGCTGATGTTTCTGTGGACTGACGTTTTATTTTTTTTTTAATGTTTAAGTCGTGAGTCTGTTTTTTATCATACGGTATTATTACGTGTAGTTTGTTACAGTGAGTCTTGTGATTGCCAGTAATTCAACAACTTTTGTCCTAGCAAAACAATTAGGGTTCTTGAATTTTTGTTTTATCTGCTATACAAACCCTGAAAATGGGGCATGGGTACATAGTGCATCGCATCTCCAAAATGCCGTGTTATGTTGTGAGGGTGATTAATCCCTGATTGCTCATTCATTCCATAATGTGCAGGTTTACATCTCTTGAGACTTGAGTGTGTGTCTATGTTATTGTGTTTTCTGTTCAGGTTTTTGTGGAGAAGATAAAGAATTTTGCACTGAAGTTTTCTATGCAGAATGATGTAAGAGATGAACATGATTATTTTATGATTTATGCCAGTGGTACTATGGTAGTGGCTGAATAAAGGAGCAACAATCTTTTTCCCAGGTTAAGGTTAGTGCTTTGTCATCCAGCCCATGTCACATATCTTTGAAGATTATCTTTGAGAACAGTAAGAGGAAAAAACTGTGGGGGACAAGCTATCCCAGATTCATCGGGAAAACACATAATTTACAATGGAATGCGTGGTTATGATCTTTCACTTACGTTGTTATGGCAAGAGTACAATGTTTCGTTAGATGTGTTTGTTTCTCATGAATGAGCACACAACAAATTACATATTGTCGTGATGTAAAATCATAGTTGCAAAAGAAAGTAAATCAGCATTTGGCTATTTTGTGAATCTTTCTCCTTCTGGGGAATAACTCCATCCAGTCTCTTGCTTCGATGCTGAGACTCGGTTGCTTTGGGCCATCTCAGTACATTTCCCGCTTCCTGTGGCCACGAAAGTCTAGATCTTCTGCCGCCATCTTTATTACGATGTGGATTTTCTAGTTCTAGTGCTGTTATATATATATAACAGCACTAGAACTAGAA
>Ga0209782_1000281_pt1 | contig 20761 bp, 12 predicted proteins | sample WorMetmaBAHAMAS1_FD_187390 | JGI IMG/M metagenome (GOLD analysis project Ga0209782, IMG submission 187390) | Marine gutless worms symbiont microbial communities from Max Planck institute for Marine Microbiology, Germany - Inanidrilus... | ecosystem: Host-associated > Annelida > Digestive system...
ATGTTTGCTATGGGATGGGGCTGTTAGGCACTCAGGTGATCAGTAAGTAAGTGTTTTTCACAAGTATTCGCTAGGGTGCGACACTACGGCGCCGAGCGGGCTATACGCTAGGCTTTGCCACGCATTTCTAGTTCTGTTATGCGTCGCATTTTCCCTTGTAGCTATTTCTGCATACGTTTCAGGTTAAAGATCGGTTCTGTTCTTATGCTGTCTGGGATCATATCCTCCATCTGTTCCTATCATGAGCTCTTCTCTCTTATTGGGTCTTCGTAATCTCTTTAAGTTATTATGTTCGATCGTTCCCTACCGCAAGGAGCAAAAAACAACGCTCCAACCCGTCTGTTTACCCTCTGTCCGTCCGATGCCAATAGCTCAAAAGTGCTTTTAAGAGCCATGGTTACTATAAAACACTAACAGGAAACTCCATGCTGGAAGTCGAACTGGTCAGAATGCCCCATCGACCATTGAAAGTGACCGAGACGGCAACAAAGCGGACACCGGCGGGACACCGGCGCCACTTCAGAAGCATACACCAGGTGACTGCACGATCGACGTGCCCCCGTGGAACTGTCATCGGCGGCGGTGGCATACCGTTTCGCCGCGCGATACTTCGCTAAATCGGAACATTTTACGCCGTTGCCTATGTCGCTAAGATCCGAAAAGCAGCTGTGTCCGACGATATTCTAGCACAGCCGTGCAGAGACGGTATTATAGACCGGACGAAGTGGTCGACGTAATGTAATGGAACGGAAGTGCGTAGCAGCAGCAGCAGCAGCAGGCTGCAGGCTGCAGGCGTCGGACGCGCAAGCACTCCTCAGCAGTCGGTCGCGCGCAGTCGGCGGCGAATTTTTAGCGCACGTCGTCAACCGATACAGCGTGCGCAGAGACGAATGGAGCGACGAAACGGACGAACGAACGGACGGACGGACGGACGTGTAGTGATGCTATTGATTGATCAGTTCCGTGTCATACGGAGCTGGCCGTCCATTCAGTCAGTCAGTCAGCTGCAGCTGCAGCCAACTGGCTGCAGGCCTCGACCGCGGACGACGCCGGCTCCGGTTATGCTGGCATTCCACGACGCCGACACGGACACCGACACCGACACGGACTCGCCAGACACGTCTACAATCTAACGTCCGACACACGCCATTTCCTCGCGGGCGTGTGTCGGACGTAAGACTGTAGCCGTGTTTGGCGAGTCCGTGTCGGTGTCGGTGTCCGTGTCGGCGCCGTGGAATGCCAGCTTTAGCGGCCGTGAAGCACGCGACGAGTGCAACTGATCGAGGCGGGCGGCCAGTGAGCGTTCGTTGTCTGTGACAGTCATCAACGGCATTGTGCTAGCTGCTGCAGTGTGCAACTGACACTGCATTGATCTGTCCTCGGGACCGCCAGCCAGCCAGCCACTCACTGTCTTTCTCTCTCTCTCTGTCTGTCTGTCTGTCTGTTTGTCCAGTGCCGCCGCCGCCGCGGTCGTCATTAAGACGCTGCCAGACGGACGGGCAGCCAGCCTCTGCAACACGGCGATGACTCGCACTTTTTTGTTGCCATGAGCGTCTCGTGACTACGAAAGAAGGTTGTTGAGATCAGCGGACACGAGCGTCAACAGCGTTAAGTCGACTGACAAGAAGCTACGACTGCATGTCGCACTGCGCACTGCTGATGAACGTGACCGCTCAGTGCTCACTCACCGACCGTATAGACGCTACGGTGGGCCTATAATGCGATCGGTCCTGTCCGTCCGTCCGTCTGTCCGTCGATTTTTTTGTTGTTTCCGCTCTATCTTTATAACCGATTGATCTTTGACCTTGATTTTACACACGTGTACAGGACCATCGCATGCGACTGGAATTCAAGGTACTATGTCAAGATCAAAAGTCAAGGTCGAGGTATAGGTATAGGTGTTTAATGTCGCTTAACATAACACAGATGATCAGCGACGAAGTCAAGGTCAATTTGTGTGCCACATATACATAGTTAGATGCTGTAGATGTCAGTTGGTGGCCAAAGCGATGAGTTGCCGTCGCGAAGCGTCGTCGGCTGCTGCCTGGCCCGCCGAGGCGTGCGGCGAGGCAGCTACCCCGAAAGTAGCGCGCGATGATTGGCAGTAGGCGTGGTCGGACTACAGCGCGTGTTGCCGTGCTAACGCGGTCGGTATGCCGTCGATCCTCTATCGATGGCAGCTGTCTAGTTGCCACTGCTACCGACCACTTCGTGGTCCAGGCACTGCAGTCGGTCTTGTGTGTGTGTTCATCGCACGATAACTGTCGAACGAAATGAACTTTGACCTATAAACGTGGCAAGCTCTTAGGTCAAAGTAGTTCAAGATCACTGGTCGAGATGTTTTAAATGTTTCCTCGACTGAAAATGGAGAAGTGAAACTGGAAAAAGCCCGGTGCTGGCAAAGTGAAGGAAGAGCAGACCTCAACTGGAAAATAATCTAACACCAGCCGCAGTGGACGGTGCGACCTCGTTCATGTGACATAATGTGTACGTAGAATAAGCAGTTAAAGCCTTGTCGCAAAAATGCATTTAAATTATAGTAAGAACATTAACATTGCAACACACATATCCGAAAACGTAATAAAAAATATTGAAATACACAAAATGTATTTTAAATACCCATTTTAATTACTTGACTGCACTCTGATGGTACGACATCCATCGTGGTTCAATATGCCACGTGATACGGCGATGCATCATAAAACTCATTCGGTCCTGCGCGTTAAAACACACGCTGATTTGATTTGTTACCAACGAACGCTTCAGTCGCAAAGTCAGCAGCAGCAGCACTACGGCGTCATCACCAGCGGCAATGTCCGCATCAGCACTGCAATATCTCGGCGCATACATCAGCATCCGTTTGTCGCTTGGTCGACCAGCTGCAGAGCTGGCAGCCACACACGCTGGTCCTGTTGCTGCTGCTGCCGCCGCCGCCGCCGCCATTTCACGCAATGCGGCAATTACAGTCAACGACATTCAATAATCAATTAGTCCGTTGCCAGATGATGACCGCCCGACGAAGCATGGGCGCTGCATTCTGCTGAAACGATTTGTCGACGCTGTTCATATATGCGGCGATCGCAAATCATCCTTAATTCGTAAAAACCGTTTAGTTCGTTTAACAAAACGATCTTTCACGCGATGGTGGAAATTTACGCGTTCACCAACAACTTGGTATAGTGGGTAGTGACAACTGAGAAAAAGTACAGACAGGTCACGTATATAGTGGGAACTGTCTCGCTTGCAACCAATGCTGCCACGTAGCGTTGCTTATGCGGCTGCAGAGACAACACATGCCACGTTGCTGCAGAGACAGATAGAATCAGATTCATCCGACTAAACGCTGAGACTGCAGACGCCATCAGCGCCCACTAAGCGCCTGGGATTCTGTCGACGGAACGCTGCGGTGCACAGCGCAAAAGAATCGATTCATTTATTATTTAACAGTCGTTCGCACAGTGCAGGGTACAACGTACAGCAGCTGGTCTTGGCTGTCCGCCCAAGCGAACTGGGCAGGGTTGCGCCGCCGTCTCAGTACATGTATGTCTCAACGCAACGATGCCGTCATTGAGCGCTCGCGGAGCAGCAGTTCCTAGTTCTACAGCTGCACCGTTAAGCCGGCATTCCACGACGCCGACACCGGACATCCTCGCGAGGATGTCGGCGAGGATGTCAGTGTCGGTGTCGGCGTCGTGGGAAGCGGGCTTTAGCGGGTGTCCGCTCAACAGCCTATATGCGTATAGTCCCGCCGCGGCGGATGAAAGATCTGCTGCAGTACAAAGCTGATGACGAGGATGCAATAGACGACGCTTCATTTGATGGCGACCACTGCACACAGCCGGTGGACGCCATGGCAGTCCATTCTCCAACGACATCAGTGTGGACGTCCACGGCTATCCAGTCCAGTCCAGTCCACCGTGCTGCCAGCACTACTCTATCGGTTTATCGTAACCATTCAATCTTGCAGCGCCGTTGGCAGTGCGGCAGAGCCTTCAACAAACGTCCGCCCTGCTGCATATAATGCTATCACTGCAAGTAACGCCTCTCATGCAACGCAGCCATGGACAACGGTCGGATCTGGCCGAATTATACACTGTGTATAGAGGATGGTTTGCTTTGTTCCTGATACAATTCTCACTGGACCGTGCTCCCTGACAATATGAAAAAAAGTCCGTTTGATTGTTTCGCATGCCCAGCTTCTTGGAACGTTGCAGACGTGAATATCATTTTCAAGCATCGTTGGAGGAATGCTGATTTTTACAAAGCACACATTTGATAATTAACTTCTGTGTTGGTGTTTTATCCCGCCTGGCATGTCTGTGCTATATGTTTTGCTTGCGTTAATCTCTTCCTTTTTATTTACTTTTAAAGATTTCTCGGAGACCAATTATCTCGGGATCTATGGTCCGATATTCACGATTTTTTTCACCAAATGGTAGGTATTTGATCGTAGATGATCGATCTAACCCTCTTTTTCCGGTCACTCAAAATTCCGGTCACTCAAAAGATGCTGCCACAGCAACCAAATTTTTGGCCAAACTGGTTACCATATCTTCATTCGGCACACTAGCGTTCCGAACAGGGTTGGAATATCGCAATTTCGTTTAAAAATATTACCGGCACATGCCAATGATCCAGCTACATTCTGTACAAATTAGATGAAGTTTGGTCCAGTAAGCCATTTCAGAGTAGAAATTGTAACTTTTGAGATGATACAGCAAAAACAGATATCGCACCAAATATTTTTAAAAAGTACTGGACCTTCACCAACTTTTCAGAGTCGTCAAAGATATGAACGGGGACGATTAAACTGACATTCGATATGGTCACCAAATAATTTTTTGCGAGGGAGGGGGCAAATAGCAGTCACCAATTGACATTGCCTTCATTCTTTGCTGTGGCGTTCCACAAAGAATTAAAATATCGTCGTGTAGATGCATTCATCAATAGCTACGATGATGCAGCTACATCGTGTAAAAATTTGGTGAACTTTGGTATTGTAACCCCTGACGATTACGAGGGGAGAGTGTGCAATTTTTGCCGCGAATTGGCTACAGTTGGCCGAACCTACATTCATTCGACACACCTTCGTTACAAAATGGATTGCAATATCGCAACTTCGATTTCAGAACATAACGCAGCAATGATTCCACTACATGTCGAGAAATCCGATGAGATTCTGACTAGTAATCCACGACATTAGAATGTGTACAGCAGGCGTCGATCATTACTTTTGCTAGGGGACATTGCGGTAATCATTACATGATTTCGTTTCGATATGCCAGGCGGGCTACACGCTAGGCTCTGCCACGCATTTCTAGTTACTTGTATTCTCTGCTGTAAATAAACGTCGTTTTGACGGCTTGTTATGGAAAAGAAGCTCTGCTATAGCAGAGGGACTGCGCGACGCGCTTGTCAGTATAGAAAAAAGCTTGCAATCGATGAATGACCTTGACATACACGCAAGGTTATCACTTCCTGTTTGTGGACTTTTGTTTCAACGTCGTTATCTAGGACCATTTTCAAGACATTACAGAAGTCGTCTTGTTTTCAATTTGCTGTTAAGCCACGACATTTCACAAGGTAGTGTAGCGACACACTTGTGGTGTGGTTGGATATTATTGCAAATTTTCTCCTGATTCTGACAGTAAAACAAATTCAAAAATCGGTATTTGATAAAGTTATAAGGCACACAAAATCGTGCCATGTTTTAGGCCACCCTGATGTATAGTATTGCCTTTTGTAATTGTTTTCTGACACTGCAGGCCAATTTTGTAAAACAAAAGAATCATTGTTTGCTATGCATAGGCTGCCTAAGCTGCACGACAGCGGAGTAACTGTATGGTGCTATACTGCTACGAGCCAATTTATCAAGCTTCCGTGACTGTGTAGATCAATAATCTTACGACTAGTTCTTCTCTAAAGAGTCATATGACTGTGAAAACCGTTCACATACCCAAAACTGAACCTAAGTCAGCTGAAACAGTTCAGTTCTGAACATGTTCAGTCCTGCGTTCTGCGAGTTTATCAGTTCAGTTCAGTACTTCAGTTTATAACCGCGCGACGCTATGCTAAGCGCGGTATATGCCGTCATGGTGTGTGTGTCTGTGTGTGTGTGTCTATCTGTCTGTCACACTCCGGTATTGTATCAAAACGGCTAAACGTAGGAACACGCAAATAACGCCGCACGATAGCCCGACTCTAGTTTTCTGATGCCAAAGATCATGGCGAAATTCGAACGGGATCACCCCCTACGGGGGCGACAAATGTAAGTGGGGTCGGTTAAAATTGACCACTTTCGACGGAAAACGGGCTATAACTAGAAAACGGTACAAGATAGACGCATAGTTTATATTAAAGTCGAATAGGAAATCGTATATGCTCTATCAAATGGTTATGTTGTTGATGACCTTGGGTGACCCCTAACCCCCAAACCACACAAATTTTTGCATTTTTAGTCGCCATTCATATCTTTGTAGTGAGTCAACGTAGGGATTTTAAACTTGGTTCACAGGTCGGTCGTAGCTAGTCCCAGCATACGGATTACAAACCCTCCCTGAAAGGGGCGTGGTTACGTCACGTGACTTATTGGAATGGCTGAAGCTAGAGCTGTCAAATTTTGTACACAAGTGGGCTATATCAAGTCTTATCAAAAGAATAATTGTGCGTGGTCACGGTCACGTGACGTCTTTAAATTTTCGGAAATAAGCGATGATATCTCAGAAACGGTGCAAGATAGAGATTTTGTTACAATGGAAGACAAATAGGAACTCATATATGGGCTATCGAATGGCATGATTGCCGATGACCTTGAGTGAGTTTGAAGGTCACTTTTGTAGTCTGAAACCTTTGCAATACCTATCTCATAAATAAAGCGCGATTTAACTATGATATGTTTACACATAAATTATAAAGTGCACGTGGCTTGTAATTTAAGCTTCGTTGTCAAAAATGAAGGAGTTCTCAAGGTAACAGGCAGCCACGTTCACTTCAAAAGTGGTAGTGTCTTGAAAACGGTCTTAGGTAAAGACGTTGAAACAAGTCCACAAACAGGAAGTGATATGCCGTACAGCCATTTAATAGCAGCAGCTGTGATGACCTTGGGTGTATGTCAAGGTCATTCATCGCTTGCGAGCTTTTGTATACTGACAAGCGCGTCGCGTGGTCCGTCTGCCATAGCAGAGCTTCTTTTTTTACTTAGGCCTAACTGACATTGCGATGTGAAGCGAACGTGTCTAAACCGTTGGCCATGCTATGCCTATGTGCGCTGCTATCCAGGGGCGAATCCAGGGCGATGGTGGCTCGTGGCTAGGTGGAAGAAATCTTTCTCTTGTATCCTCTAAACTGCTGTCTACGTTGACAAAATATTGTTTTACTTACGTTCAAAATTCAACATCGTATGAAGCTTGGGGACTGATCTCCAAACTTCTTACCCGCCAAAGCTTTGTCCCCAAGAATCCCACTAATAAATTACATCCCCTATCCACGAGGACCCCATCCCCAAATCATGGATCCGCCCTATGATCACGTGGTCAAATTAGAAAACGTAAGCAGTTGTATATCGACATGCAGGCCAACGCAGGCGTGCCACTAGACTATACGGACACAAATGGCATGTTACACCTCTGTGACCTTGACTTTTTACCTCTTGAACTTAGCCTGGTCAACCGTCAATGCATGCCCGACGCCTGCCTTGGACTATATCTCTACCTACTTTGGTGTTGATAGCTCGAGCCGTTTTCCTTTTACAGCGTGAACAGACAAACAGACAGACACAAGATCACAGACGCCACTGATCACCCTGCCCACGCGGCTGTCGCCAGCTTATGTAACTACATATATAACAAGAAACATTTGAAAAATTGTTGGGCCCATTCGCCACTGCGAGCCGCCGCACGCCCTAATTTTACATTGCCATTCACCAGGTGTCGCTACTGTCGCACGGCGCCTGCGCATCGATGTCCACGAGACCACGAAAACGACGACGACAACAACAACAACGCGTGACAGAGGGGACCGCTATGGCCCCATAGAATGGGCCCAATTAATTGTTCACATCACAAATCTCACCTAACCCCGTCTGACCTCATCTCAACTGACCTCATTTTATGTGCACTGAGTGCACTGTGATTGGTCGGCGAACTGGGTCGCTTAACAGCGCACGATCCAGTTCGCTGCGGCTGCGACCGCTCACAGGATGAAACGAGGTCGGTTCAGATGAGGTCAGACGAGCTGAGATGAGATTCTGCGATACGAACGAGCCACAGACGAGGACGTGACATGGATAGACCGGTGCGGGACTGACTGACCGGCAGGCGGACAGTGTGGACAGTGTCGTCCAGCAGGCGCACGTTGCAGTCGACGATCTTGCCCTTGTAGCGGCGCGACGTCGGCGGCGTCGACGGCGCGCTGATGGCCGCCGCCGAGCGCCAACCGCCGCCGTCCGGCGTCCTGGCCGCGGCCGCCAGCTCCGGTTGACGCCCGCTCCTCGATAATGTATTCCACGCGGCGGCGGCGGCGGTCGCGGCGCACATGGCTCAGCTATGATCGACGAGATACGACGTCGACCGTCCGGTCATCTGTGTACTGCAGCGTACGTCGTCGTCCGACCAACACGAGAGATACAGCAGCACGTGTGTGTGTGTGCGTGTGTGTGTGTGTTCTACACGACGCCGCCGTGTCCTGCTTTCCTAATGTCCTCCTCTCTCCGTCCACTAGGCTATACTGTACCCACTACACACGTGCGTGTCGCCGCCGCGGCTGTAAACCGCCGGCAATATTTACAACACTCTAGCTGCTGTTACAGCAGCCCACGCGCTCGCTCGCTCGTTGCGCCGCATCGTCTGAACAGCAGCAGCAGCAGCAGCCGTGGTCGGCGCCGCCGTCTCGTCTCTGCACCAGCACGCTGCTAGCAGCGATAAACTGCACAGCACAACGGTAGACCTACTGCACGCGCGTCCGCCGTTGCCCGCCAAATCCATCGACGTCGCCAATGCCATCGATCGACGGCTGTTATTCCACTATGTGTAACATAGGCTAGTTATACACGAACGCGTGGTTCATCGCCATATGTTTTCATTAAATTGCTATACATTTAAACGGTGTTCTGCGTATTCTACTTCCGTTCGCGTCACATCTGCTATAACTATAGGCTACTGTCTACAGTTCAATAATTAACTTTGCCGTTAGCCTGTAGCTGCATAGAAGTTAACCAAGTTATGGGCGACACATATTGGTGCTCATCACTATAGCAACCGTTAAAACTTTACATTTTAATTCGAAATAATACTTTATCCACTACATCAGTCACGGAATGTTTTACAATTTTAGACGTTCGATTTGGCTTTAAATGTCATGTTGTTAAGTTTTATTAACATTAATACTTGTTCATTGTACTTTTGTAGTAGAAATACTTTATACACGTACCGGTTTTCAGACCAATCACAGCGCACTCAGTTTAGGTGAAATTGACAGTTGAGAACTTGAGATGAGATGAGGTGAGGTGAGATAAGTGATATGAACACTCCTCGACACATTCTAATAAAATCTACCAACTTTCGGGATATCCGTGAACAATATTTCACTGTCTAGTCCTATGTTGAACAGCTTCTTCCAAGCAATAACAATCCTACTATTATCGATTTTTATCGAAGAAGCCCATATTTATGACTAACTGTTATGTTTGTTACTTTTATAATTTACATTAACTCTATAGCCTTCGTTTTACATTTTCTTTTTATCGTTTGTTACAGTTATTAGCTGATTTTATTGTTGTTAACTCTTTAGAGCACTGAATGCTGACGTGCACTCACGCAGCAATTAACAAGATTTGAACTGACGCAAAGCGTCGCGCGGTCCCTCTGCAACAGCTAAGCTTCGTTGTAGGTCTACAACACATCATCTACTGTAAAACGGCAGATGACGTGTAATCTGCACAATCTATGTCAAATCGTGTAATTACATCCACAGCGGTTGCTTCTTCCCTGCATTTTCCCGTTCCTCCTAATTGTTCGTATAATCGCATTTCGAGCTAATTACACAGAGGCACTGGCAGGCTACGTACGGTCTTATTAGCCGCAGGTGATGTCGCTTAGTGAGTCGTGATTTCATCATCTGGGATTGCTGCAGGTCGCAGCACGACAAATGAAGATATCTTGTCGCCATGTTCAGTGGCTCTAGCGACTAGCGACGCAAAGTGATGCTCGCGGCAAAAGACAACATGTCGTCATTCCCTTCCACACCCCCGTTTCTCCTTCCACTCCTTCCTTCATTTCCTATCCAACCTGCAACCTCTTCAGCCTGCCGCCTTGCCGGTAGCGGCGTTTCCCGAACTTGCAGCAAACGTCCGCGGACAGCGATGTTAGTCTCTCAGCGAAGTCGCGATCAAATAGCCTAAACTACTGCAGTCTTCAGAATTGATTGCAAATGCAGCGTAATGTGATCAACAATCAGCAGGGGTGGTTCTAGGGGGGGGGGCGCCAGTCAGAGGCCTGCCCCCAAAATGAAATTTTGGTAAGTGCATTTGGACAAATGGCATGAAAAATTAGTGATTGTATGCTAGTTTTATGTCAAAAACTGCATATTTGTACATATAAACGACATTTTTCTGGTCACCGGCGCCCCTTCAGAGACCCCTGCCCCCAAGCTGCAGGTGCTAGAACCGCCCCTGACAATCAGCCGGTTACAGCGACATACGATCAGCGGCATGGATCGGCCGATTAGACAACCAATCGAACTCTTGTAATTTGTTCCATGCATGCAGTTACAGTACAGACAGGCAGACTCGAACAATGCTGGCCAGCCTAACTTACCATGTACGGCCTCACTAGCCAATCATCAACCAGCAAGGCCTAGTGCTCAGTGGACTGATACAAGAAGAAGCCCATCCAGTTACTCCCGACCTTTTCTAATGATTTTTTAAAGGCGTTGATGCTAGGTGCATCCACCGCAATCTGATCCAGCTCGTTCCATCTATTTATAACCCTGTTCGAAAAGAAATACTACTTCACAATATCCCTTGTACACCTGACCTTTTTTAACTTACAAGAGTGACCTCTTGTACCTTTATTATTTGTATCCATTACAAACGATTCATTCAATGCAATAGAGCTATATCCCCTGTACATTTTGAAAAACTCAATAATATCCGGTCTATTGCAGCGCTCTTCTAGTCCATAACCCCAAACGCTTTAGCTTTTCTTCATATGTCTTTCCTCGCATATTTATAATCATTTTAGTATATCTATGTTGTATTTTTTCTAACAATTTTTTATCCTTCATATAAGACGGGTTCCACGCACTAGAACAATTAATGCTCTACATGTAGCCTGACCAAAGTCTTATAAAGACTTAACATAATCTTAGGTTCCTTGTACGTTATGGTTCTCCTAATCATCCACAGAACTCTGTTAGCTTTGCTATATGCATATTCACACCGTTGCGAGCATTTCAAATCAGAGGTGATCATAATTCCTAAGTCTTTCTCTACTTCGACTGTCTTCAGTCCATTACTACTCATATAATATGCATGCCTTAGATTCTTTTACCCCACATGCATTACTTTGCACTTGCTTACACTGAATTGCATCTGCTATTTATCAGCCCACTCAACTAACCTGTCTAGATCCTCCTGCATGCCCGTTTTGTCCACAGTATCCTTAACCAGCCTGAACAATTTTGTGTCATCGGCAAACTTAAACACATTACTTATAACATTATCCTCCAAATCATCTATATAAATCAAAAATAGCAAGGGCCCCAGGACAGAGCCCTGTGGGACCAGCAGTTTCGTTAAATCTATTAGTAAGTTCTTGCAAACACATTGTTTTGCATTACATTAGTCGTCTACAAATTACTGCAAAATCTAAAAGATAAATGATACACAACAAGAACAGAAAACATAGCATGCATTTGATTACAATAATGTACAATACTGTAAGATATGACAACAATAAAAAATAGTTCACATTCACAAATAACCATCACACAAATATATCGACATCATGCACACAGACGATAGTAGTTGGTATGCATGTGGCGTACACTGTACAGACATTTCAGACCACAATTCTTACTGCTAGCCGAAGACGAGTAATTATTAGTGGCGTTCAAAAGCTCGTATTCTGACATAAACGGACATTATAAATTTCATAGATATTTTGTCACTGGTTGCACCATATATTGCTACAATTATTATTATAATTTGGCTATAATTATTTTAACTATTTGTTCTGCACTTTCTATTTTCTGTGGTAAACAATGTTAACTTAACTGTAACAAAGTATTTCCATTAAAAAAACAATGTCATCATCCAAAATGCTGAATTGCAACTACCTCGTCAACCATCATATTTGCCAGACTTGGCTACTAGTAACTTGTAGTCATTTTCTAAGACGTAAACTAAAAGCACTCACCCAAAAGCACTCATGAAATTACACAGATTTGCCAAAGATGAATATGTTATGTGCATGGCAAATGGTGACTGGAAGAACAAGATCAAGAATTCTTCTACAATAAAATCCAAGCTTTGGAGAAATGCTGGACCAAGTCATTTCAGTGGCAGGAGACTATGCTGACAAGTGATAAAACATGATGTCATATCATATGATTAGCTGTGTCAGACTACAACGTTTTTGAATGTCCTTGGACATAAACTCACTGCAAATGCTGTGGAGAATCATATGTCCACTGGGTTAGAGTCAATAGGACAAAAGTTGAAATGCTTAGCTTCTTCATACATTCTGAAAAAGATGCAGTTCCAAAATGTAAACAGGTCACACAAATTCGATCATACCCCTTTTTAGAAAATTATCATGTGACTGCAGCCATATTAATCTCTACACTAAATTTAAATTCCAAACACCAATAGCAAAAATATGCTATACTAGATCCAACAAACTTTTGAGGGGGCCAGCTAACAGGACCACAGGCCCTTATGAGGCAATTTATTATCTATACTGAGCACGGCTATTGGCCAATGTATACATCAAAATGTGAAAATGCTCAGTCTTACAGCAACTCATACCCCGGCTAGAATAAGTAAGTAGGGGCCTACTCTTGAAACCTTTTACCCACTGTTGATCCCTGCTGTCACTGCCAAATCGCACCTTTCTGGGTGCTCTATCAAACTATTGTTTAAGATTTCTGGGACAGGAATATTTCCAGTCAGAGATTTAAAACCTCGTGTACTGTATATGTAGACTGTAGTTGACTGTAACGACATCAATACGAAAGCTACATCATATAAAAACCTACACTAATACTGAAGGCAATAAAATATATGGACAAAATAAATACAGCTATGCAACATACAATCTATAGGCAGCATAAAAACTACAGAAAAACTAAACGACTGTTCTTATTGTAATGGCACTTTACAGCCTACATAACATACATTGCTAATGTCAGACTAGTGTTAAGCGAAGTCCAACTACTCCTGAACATGATCACCGCTCAGTATGAAGTCTAAAGTACAAGCATTGTTTGACTGATTAAAGCTTTATGTCCAACTCGACACAAAATACGTCATTTTGGAAACACTTTTCCCAGCCAATCTCTTAGCCAGTAGTTAGAAAACCAAATCCAACACAATCAAAGCAACAAATACAAATATATATAAAACACAAACATAGGTTAACAAACATAACATTGAAAAGTAAGCAACAATTTATTGCCTAATTACAGTATGCTGTTTGATGTCACCTAGAGATGACATCAGTCCTACAAACTAAGTGTTAGAAACAAGTTTCATTCACGCAGTCACAAGCCATGTAGTCACAATATTTGGCACTTTCTGAATACTGTGATATTTGCACAAGAAATTACTCCACCTGAAAACTAAATCCCAAAATTAGTTAGTTACTCAAAAGCATGCTTCTTTCACACAGGCTGTAGTAAAAACAACCAATGACAGCAGAAGTTTACATTACTTCACATGCATTTTTAAAGCCGAGACATTTACAAAATAACTGAAAATAATTTCAAACAGTGAAAAATATTAGGAAAATCCAGTGCAGTTATAATACGTTTTGAAAGATCATGATAATAAACTGTAAACAAGATCATTTCTAATGACACCATTACAGGGTGCACCAATAAAAAACAATCCCCTAGAAAAAAAATTCTGTATTTCAGCCATGGGAGTACTGATTTGAGTCAAACCTTCAGACTTTGTATGAGAGTATTCAGGTAACATATCCTGCAAACTTTATTGAAATAACTTATGTGGTTTAACAGATAGAGCAGTTTTAAACTTTAAAGTTTACTTTTACAAGTGAACATACAATTGCACATTGAATATTCACAAATAATGAATCAAATTTTGCAGAGCTTTTCATCAACAGTTCAAATGTTTTAATGATGAATATCAGGTGCCTATTTCAAGGTGCCTATAGCTCACTCAGTATTTAAACACAGTGTTCACAATGTCACTGCCCACCAGTTGCAGCAACACACAATCAAAATCTGTTGCAAAAATGATACAATTGCCTTATTAATAAACTCGTGAAGCAAATCATTACGTATGGTGGACAAAACAGTCATTTAGCTCAGCAGGATGTTGGTCAGCTCTGGCATGTGTACTCAATAGTGTTCCAGCATAGCACCTCACACATTATAATTCATTGACACATCCATATGGCACATTTGCTATTATTTTTACACCAGAATCGCAATTTCATTACCGGTTCACTTAAAAAATGCACTTTCAAGTTCAAATAGTAGTAATTGTTAAACAATAAATATTGTAACAAAAATTGCTGCCTATGTGACCTGAATCCTGCTCTGTAAAAGCTGTAAATTTGGTGAAAGAATCTGTTACAGTAACCGAGATAATTAATTTTTCCTAAAAGATTGTTTTTATGGGTGCACCCTGTATACAACATTTCTGGTCATTTTACCAATGGTTGAAAAATAAATAACAGGTCCTAAAACATATCAAATAAACAAACAAATATTTTATTCACCAAAAATTAAAATAGGAAAACTTACTCCACGATTACCTGTTATTTGAAACTGAGTGCAGGCTTTTAGGTTTAGGATAAATTTGGTCTTACTCTCCTGTCTACCCAACTGTGATGTCTGTGATCAGTTGTCTCACGGCATACAATACTCGGACGTTCTGTTTCACACAGCTGCTGTACTCGCTGATCAAACAGCTGCAGTGCATAACGGTACAGACGAATGTCGAGATCGTTCCGTGATTCTATAGTGCGCATCTGCCTCTCGCTCACATTAACTCGTTCTGCATTGGTGTTGTTCTTCTGAACAAAATCCTCGGCGAACTGAATCTTGAACGCATGCTCAAAGAGATGTTGTGAGTCGACTTGTCGTTCGGTGAGACCAAAGAACACCATGCTGCGCAGGTTGTCCATGGCACTCCGCAGCATGATGCGGTCACGCTCGCCTGGGTCGGCAAACGCGGAGCGATTGTAGCAGTCAACAAGAGTAAGGTCAGCAAGCATCCGCGTCTGTCGGTTGTTGGCCAAGTTGAAGGGACAAGCCATGAATTCGTCTAAACTTACACCTTCCCAATTCTCACCTGTGGTGAAAACACATACACGTCACGACATTTAACATCACGTTTTCATCACAAAACAGCATTGTGGTCTTTGTGGATGCATTTACTGTTTTAAGGTTTTAAAGTAGATCCCAGTGCTAACAGAATAAGTAGTATTCAAAGCAACTGCCATTGCTGCTGCCACTAACATTACTACCATTTTATTCCTTAGAAAACTCTAATGTTCATGTAATCAGTGGCTGAATGCAGTGTACTGTCATAACTGAGGCACCAAGTCGAATACTCACAATTTTAATTGTGCAATGTGTTCTCAAAATATAAGAAGTGGAATTTTAAGGTGTCAACAACTAATAGAACACATGTATAATGTACTTCTTACAATCCCATATAAAGTACACTAACGGCATTAGGAGGGTAATGCAAACTATCAAAAGTTGATGAGTAAGGAAGCTTAGCTGTTGAACAGAATATAATCTAAAATAACACCTCACATCATATAATGTAAAGCATTTTTTAAACAGCGCCTCCAGTGTCGTAAAATGAGTCAGTGCGATAAAAATAATAGCCAATGTATGATTTCCTAGGCGTTGTTAGATTCACTCTAGGTTATGCCAAAGAACTGAGTAGTAACTTTCCAGTAACTGCAATGCAGCTTGAGTCATTTATAAGTTAATGACTTTAACTTTAGAAGGCACTGACAAAAGTTTAATACTGTATGTAGACTGTATAGTTAAGACTGCTGAGAATTGCTGCATCTTTTCTCAAATCCAAATGTGCTAGTTGCCATTGCTGTCAACATGGCATGCAAGCAGTGAAACAAAATTCTCCAGTTCTTAATATATGGGGTGCAGCTAACATGGATTGACTTGTAGAATAGTAATAAACTCACAAAAAATTCAACATTACGAGTCAAGTAGAATAAACTTTTAAACCGTATAATAATTTCAAATATAAATGTGATTTATCGCGTTTGAATGAATATTATCAATAATGGACTGCAAGTGCATGCCATAGTTGTTGACATTCTTATAGACCAAACAGATTTATATTTTGTCATACTATGCATAGCAATAAGTGTAATAAATTAAAGATTAATCTGCTGTTTGATTTAATGGCCTCATTTCAGAATAACGTGGGTATAAGCCGGCACCAGAAAAACATTCCGGATTTTAACAAAGCAAGAGATGACAGGGTGGCAGTGACACCAGTTATTCATATGCAAATCATTTTCACTTTGCTCAAGTGTCAGTGCATCATCACTCAATTTTTCTACAGGTTGGATGCCCTTCTCTTGTAAAACACCATGTATGAGGGACATTCAAAAAGTTCATAGACTGATATGGAAGGACAGTAGGACACTGTAAATTTTACTGATACTGTCATTGGTTAGTACCATCTATCATTATATTATAATATTGCATAACTTATTACTAGGCTAAAGTATTTGTGTGATTTTGTTCTGCACTTTGCATTTCCACGGTAAGCAGACCATGCTAACGTGGAAAACACATAGTGCACACTTTAATAAAGTATTGAACGTATATTTCAAAGAAATGCCACAAAAATTATTTTTTAAATAAGAAGAAAATATTAGTGGAGTCTGCTACTAATTATTCTACATTTACAAAATGGCATGCTGAATTTACATGTATGTAAAGATGACTGGCATTAATGTGGATGACCAACAACTTCTGTCAACAAAAGAACTGTTCACAAAGTCAGAAAACTTGTCATGAGTGATTGACGGCTGTCAGTTGGTTTCATTGTTACATCTATTGGCACTGCTACTGGCAGTGTACATTCGATCTTGATGGAGAATTTGTCGATGTAAATTTGTGAAAGTTATGTAACATAAATGTAAATTTATCAAGAGCATTATCACAAGGCAGGCCTACCCCCTAATGAGCTAAATGATCTAGTACCATGCGAGCAAGTATGTCTTCATTCAGCAAATGTTTGACACACGGCCCAACAGCGCAATCAGATGCCCAGAGATAATTCGGTAAAGAGTTCTTCCTGCTTACAAAAGTGCAAAAATTATAAAAATCCAATGAATATTTTGAAAGTCGTGAATCGTGATCACAAATGTACTGCCACCTTTTTCTATAGAACACAGTGTACATGTATCAGACTGTACTGATATTTCCCGTCAAATGAGTCAACACAGCATAATGTACCACTTAGCACAATGTAGCTATACGACTATTTACTTTTTCCTCACGTTCAATATAGTACTGCATAATGGACACTAAAGATACAGACATACATTTAATGGCTTCATTACCAGGACAATCTAGGTAAGTTGGAATGAAAAAGGCAAACTATTCTGGATATTAATAAAGAAATATGGAAGTAGCATTATCTGGACCACACACAAAAGTCGTTTGCATCTTGATCCAATGGATAACCATGCCAGCATCTCATTACTCAGATACTATAAAGAACAAAACACATCAAAATAAAAATTACTTCTGTATAAACAACTAGTAATTATAAATAAACATAGTAAGTGTCTAGAGTATACCTGAGTAACAGCGAGGTACAGTTGTACCAGCAGCTGATTTGCCGTTGCATTTCAGTTTTACATTTTTCCACGTTGCACCTCTCTGCACGTGCTTGAACTCACTGAGATAACGATAAACTGGGTCTCGCAAAAATGTAAAGTACACATACCTTCAAATCACAAACGCATCATAACACAGTATGCAAAGATAAAGCACCCACATATTGGAGAGAATAATGTTAAAAAAACATCCGTGACATTCATGGTCTATTTTATAGCAAGCAAGAGCAACTGAACAGTATCAATGAAAACCAAATATTACCAAAGTCAACATAAAGGAAACAATGTCCCTTCTAACAGAAGTCCGGTTGTAAATGAAGAAACAGAAAGGCCAGGCGACTAGTTACGTTAGTAAGTGATTTGTATTTCTTTAAGTAGTTTAAATTGACACTCTTAGCTGGATGACAGGAGAGACATGAAGACTGTAACAACTCCGTTCCACAAGTCTCAGAGGTTTCCCTTCATAAGGTGGAGGACTCAGTGAGAATCTGGCTGTTGTAACAACCAGTTGTTTGTTTCTTAACAAGTTAATTCAAAATGCCATGGGTTGATTTTCAAGAAATTTGGAGAACAGATAAAACTACAGAGTGGACTAGAAAAAAAAGAGTTGATTGAATTGTGCAAGTGATTTACAACATGCTCTGAACAATAATCACAACTCTTCTTGCAGTCAGCTGATTAAAAAGCGAACATGAAGTTGAAAATGTTACTGCACAGTGTGAGAAAAAGCAGCCTGTGACTAATAACAAGACAGTGCCATTTCAGTGTGGCCTAGCAGACGTATGTGCTGTGCCCTACCAAGTTGCTCTAGTGTACACGGTTTGGCGTGGAAATCATTGGGAATAGATACGCATTTTAGTTAAAGCAATATTACAGTTTTCTTTAAATACAAATAAATTGATAAAGAAATGATAAAACTGGAATTGGTGGAATGATACTGATCACAAACATGCACAATGGCACAGAAATGACTCATCTCATCGCTTTACAAAGACTGCTCATAATTGCATAAAATGGATTCAGTGTGACGTGCTGATAGTTGTATTTAATTTACTGTTATACAGCTACAATTATTATAACCTAACAATGTGTTCTAAACTGGACCGTCTCCCATGACAAATATACAGCGTAACTGCAAAACACTAACTGTACATGGAATTGAAATTGAGAGACCTGCGTCGTCGTCGACCGCCTTCTAGTCGGTTCAGTATACGAGAAACACAAGCACGCAGCTCTGTCCAGTCAGCATGCAGACCACATGCCCAGCCTGTGGAGAACCTACTGAACAGCCACTGACGACCACTGCTGTCAGTACAGTTGCGTCGCTTGCGTCCACGCACACGATAGCAAGCGGCAGGAAATCCAACAGCGTTGCGGACGAGATGACGGCCAAACACAGATCCGCTGGTCTTCTGCATGTGTAAGAATACAAGAACGTCATTGCTTGGGTCATAGACAAAATCAGATTCTTGCAAAGATCTGTCATCAGTGGCCAAGTTCGCTAGTGTTCCATTCTTTATACTGCTGTCTGACAACAGCTTTTGGACTGCTGACATGTCCAGTAAGAATGATGAGCTGGGACGAAATGAGTTGATAATGAGAAGCACAAAGAAAATTGCACCAACAACAAGCACACAGAAACATCTGAATCGGCTGCAGTTGATCATTGTGTAGATGTTAGCTAAACGTGAATATTCAGTCATCACTGATGTTGTCCATTAAAGGCAACATGTGTCAATAAAAAATTTAAACAAGCTCCACCTAAACGACTGAAACAGCCAACACAAATGCCACAATACACTCGCATTATTCAGTGCAACCACAACAAAACTATGCTGCAAACCTCACCTCATTCTGTAGGCAGATATTAAACAGAATGCACTGAGCAATGAATATGTGTCACACCAAAGAGCAAATTAATGATATTAAGCTAACAGCTGATATTGAAAGTCAGCAGTTGTCACAGCCCAAACTGAAAAAGGTCATGATTTTACCATCAGGTTAGGAAATAACATAAATGTCAATAGTACCGTTCACATACCTTGATAAGTTAAATGATCACGACCTTACTACTCCCAACAGAAATTTGCTCTAATGCTTAAATTTTGCAAAGACTACTCTACTAATTATAGATTAATTTGTTACATTAAACACACTACCAGATTTCACCAAAAAAACAGCTGAATCATCTCAGTGTGTCACATGGTAGAGTGATTTCAGTGCTGCAAGCCTGCAACCTTTATTTCAGCATTAGTTCTGTATACATGTAAGTCCTGCTTCAGTCGAGAGCCTTGTGTAGTTGTGTTTCACTGTTTACCTTTAGTAGTGCTGCGACGATTGTGGATTTTCAAGCTACGATCAATTTTTCACCAATTATTCATTCGGTTTGGTTCGATTTCTGGGCACAGGTCTAATGGGAAGAGGGCCATGTTGAACACTGATGAATGTTATTAACTTGCCATTAGGTGTAATATTAGCGATGCTTTCACCACAGAGCGTTCAAGTAACCAACCAAAAATAAGAAACACATAAGTACTAACCAATTGTAATGAAAACTAGAAAAATGCATGGCAAAGCCTAGCATATAGCCCGCTCGGCGCTGCAGTGTCGCCCCCTAGCGAGTACTTGTGAAAAACACTTACTTAAATAGTCTTTTATCTCCAGAGTTCAACTGTGTAGAA
>Ga0209782_1000282_pt1 | contig 20754 bp, 7 predicted proteins | sample WorMetmaBAHAMAS1_FD_187390 | JGI IMG/M metagenome (GOLD analysis project Ga0209782, IMG submission 187390) | Marine gutless worms symbiont microbial communities from Max Planck institute for Marine Microbiology, Germany - Inanidrilus... | ecosystem: Host-associated > Annelida > Digestive system >...
TTTTTTTTTTTTTTTGCGACTAAATGTCATCTCAAAAGGTGTCTAATAGGGTCGTGGAGGTCTACGCTGATTCTCTGATCTGCCTGAAATTTGTTATACCAAACGTTTTTTAACCAAAATGTATTCACATATTTTTGCATAAGTTAACTTGATGGTATCATGTTCCTTGCTAGTTTTATGCAAAAAATTATTTTTACTGTTAAGAAAATCCATAAAAATTGTTGCAAGCAGAACTGCTCCTTTTGGCTTAGGTATCAACCAAATCATTCGGCGGCAGGGGCTTTGCCCCAGCCCCAGACTGGGGGAGCTTACAGCACTCCCCGAGACCCCCTAGCTGTATTTATGGGACCTACTTCTAAGGGAAGGAAAAGAGGGGAAGGAAGGGAAAGAAAGAAAAAGAAAGGGGAGCAAGGTCGCCTATCGAGATGATGCCCCCCAACCAAAATTCTAAATACACCACTGGTCTCAGCCACGGCAAACTAAGCCATGCTCTGTGAAGTGATGCAGTTCACGTGGAAGAAACCAGTCACATTAAACTTTTTTCAGATGAAAAATGAGGTCACTTGAGATGAGGTAAGATTAGTGATACAAATACTCTATTGGAACTGAAAATCACACTCCATCAGTTCCTCGAGGTTTTCCAGTGGCAGATCTTCATGGTCCTCATCTGAATTTGAAAACTTGGTGAAACAGACCAAGTAAAAACGGCAGATAAATAAGTGTTGCATGCTTACAAGCAGCATGTATTAAGTGCTCATTCGCACATGCTGGATCAAAGCCATTAATAATTCATGTTGTTGACAACTTCACATTCAGATAAGAGAACTAAACAGCAAGATGTCTCAAGCAATCAACTGCAGCATTGTCATGTTTATCAAGTCACTGTCTTCCAATACGACTGAGTCAGTCGAATCAAAGGTTCATCTTAACACACAGTATGTCACATCAAAATGATTCTTTCCAGGCAACGGATTGCACTGTCAGTGACAAGTCTTGAAACAGACAGATGGGATAATAACAGCCGACGAATTCACGCTTCATCACATTCGTCGAAAACTTCAAAATCGCCAATGTCTATCTTCATTTCTGTGGAACCTAAACACATTAATAATAATAATAATAATAATAATAAAGATAATTTATGCACAATATACTACAGTGCAAATACACAGTGGCATCACAGATCAGCTGGGGGTCCTTTGACAGATTTGGGCCTGGGGGCCCCACCCCTGCGGGCGCCGGGGCCTAATGCGCCCGAGAAGACATTGTAAATTAGGCACTATATAGATTGTTGATATGTGTGTTTCCCTTATTACTTGCTTCCTTTTGCTTCTTGTACCTTGCTTCCTTTTTTTCTTGCTTATATTTTCCTTTCTTATTCACTTCTCCTGTATCTTCCTTCAGAATAGCCCCGCTCCGTTTCCAGACCAGATGTCATAGAAGGCGACTAAATCTGGATTATAGTTTTTTTGGTTGATTTTGCATTGTTGTTTAGTTTTGTGTTTGCCTAAATTTATGGTTTATTATGGTTTTTCTCCTGGCTTTATTTTTAGTTATCTCAGTACTGGCCAAGAGAACGGCTGGAAAGAGTGTTTCCGATATGTGTCGAGTGGGACATTAAACCTCAACTCAATCAGTCAACCCACCCCTAGACCCTAACCAATCAAAATGAAAACAGTAACACAACTAGGCCCTATTTCCACTTTCACTCGACTGTAGTAAGAACGTGAAAAATGTAAACATGCAGCCATTACAGCGTCCAAGGATTACGTAAGCATAGAATCAAACAAATATCTATACATCGAATTCTGACACTTAAATTGATAGGTAGATTTTGGAATTGGGTTGAACGCTGGGATTAATAATGTCATAGTATTCCTCACTTACTTTCAGTGTGTCGGATGTCAGTAGCGTGTCTGTGATAATTTCGTGACACAAATTTTTACAAGTAGCACATGGGGCCCCTTGGACCTTGGGGACCCCTGGACTTTGTCCACCCTTGTTAATAGGCTGTGACGCCACTGCAAATACACCTACAGTGAACATTGCAATGTTTGGATGCAAACTTACAGCACACAGCTGTCAGCTAATTATCAACTCACAAACTTACCTCATATAGACAGCCACCAAGAAGTGCACATCCAAGTTAGTCAAGCCTATTTCTCCAGTTATGCAGGTAAGGCAAGAACCACAAGACGTATTTTGACTGACTGTAAACCTAACTTTGAGCAAATTTTCAATTTCTGACGTTTACCCAGACCATGCTGCTATTTCTCACTTCTTCTAAGTTTTCTCGGTTGGTGTGGTCACTGTAAATCAAACATGAATCATGCGGCGAAGCAATATGCCAACAAACATGTTAAACTTTTGGTTACTTACTGATACATACTGATAGTCTGGAATAATTAACACCCACCTAAATATTTAGCATTCTTACTCATCTTAACTCCACCTAACAATAGTTTGAAGGTCAAGGTAATAGTAAGGTCACGTTATCAATTAAAAACACAAAAAGAAACCTAAAACTAAAGAACTGTTCTCTTGTGTATGCATATTATCGTGCACAACCGTTGTGCACATCACAGCATGGATCAGTTCTGGTAATCTTCCCTTTTAACCTCAAAACAATCAGAACTGGTCAGATGCTGACTAATGTAGGGGATGGGTGTCACTCCGAGTGAGGTCTTATATACACAGTGATTCATAATTACGGGAACTCGTATGAAAAGTGGATTATCTTTGTTGCGTGGCCAGATTTGTGGCTAACACTTGGCATGGTTAAGCCTGCGATAATGCTGTGTGAAATAGTGCTGAATTTATCCACGTCTGTTACGTTACGTTACCGCGCAATATCCGGTAACGTGACGTATCTTCAGTCGTTCGTTAATGGTTTCTGTCGGTGTGTCTTCTCTTGGAACAACCAGCGTCCATTTCATCGAGCCTGGCATAAAAGTTAACGGTCAATGCTATCGGGAATATCTACTGATGCAAAAACTTCTGCCAGACATTCGTCAACTGTCAAGACTTTTACGTGTTTCAACAAGACAGCGTGCCAGCCCATAGGGCTCGTGAGACAGTGGAGCTGCTTAAAATGGAGACCCCAGATTTTATTCCTCCTATACTTTGGCCACCAAACAGGCGGGATTTAAATCCTGTCGACTAAAAAGTGTGGTCGGTAATGCAGGAGAAGGTCTACATGAAGCGGATCAAGGACATTGACGAACTGTGCACGTATCGTGACAGCTTTGGACAAAATGGATCAGTGCATTATTGATAAAGCAGTCAGACAGTGGCGCACATCTGCGTGCATGCATTAAATCTAAAGGCAGACACTTTGAACAAACATTGCGTCAGTAATGTGTTTTTGCAGAACAGTATTGACTATGTGCTAAATTGTATCACGTTGAGTCTGTTTATTCAAAAGCTATACAATAAAAACCAAGGGTTCCCGTAATTATGAATCACCCATGTAGGTACACAGTAATCTTACCTTTTTCAGGAACCTTGTTCCCCGGCATCGGTCCACTTTGCGCACCCGGCTTCGGCAGTGTCGGTTTCACAATTTTTGCCTTCCAGCCAAACCTGAAGGATGGCACACTTGATGCAGCTGTTGTTGTCGTAGTCAACGATGACTGATTGCTGCTACTAGCTTTCACCACTGGCGACTTTCCTGCAGCTTTTGATGCTGCACTTTGAGCTGACTTGTTATCATCAATTACTATAATATCTTTTAATTTTCCTGTTGCAGACAATTTCGAAACTGCACCTTTGCCTGCAGACAAATTCCTTTTATGTTTATCGTCATGCAGCGACAAAACACGATCTTCACCACCATAGCGGTATAATGACGATGGGCTCTGGTAGCTTCGAGGTGGTGTTTTTTTGTTTTTCTGATGAGATCTCTTATCATCATGTTTCCTACCCTTTCCGGATTCTTTAGTGTCATCCCAGCGACTGTGCTTGTCACGTGACTTCGGCGACACCTGATCTTGCTTGGCACGAGCTGCACTGTCTGGCACTGTAATGTTCTTCGACTGAGGTTCCCTCACTATCCTGGAACCAGAAATAGCTCCAGATGCAGTCTGCTTAGACTCTGACGACGGCTTGTTAATTATCGTACATTTCAGCTCACTGCTAAAGTTGCCAAACTTCTTCTCAGTTGCATCTGGGAATTGCAAGTTGACTGCTCTTGCCTGCTTCTCAATCCCGAGAGAAATCCGTTTCCATTCCTCGTTGACAATATTCTCCATACGCATTCCGCTCTCCAACTGGTTGATCCTTACTCGTTTCACTTCACTGTTTTCCTCTGTCTCCGCGATCTTTCTTTTTTGCGGATCAGTGACCACGTGGTCTGGTTTGGTCACTGACTCTGTGCTGGGCTGCTGCTGCAACTGTTGCAACTGCTGCATCCCAGCGACACCTTGCCTCCCTCCCACATCCTGTCGTGCAGCCGACATCACCGCCATCATCTTCCCACGAAGATACTGAATCTCATAGTTTGGGTTGTCTTTCAGGAAATTCTACATACGCACCACATACACCAACGGACATTTTCATGTGAGTTGGTTCTGAGGCAGCTGACAAATGTTCAAAAGAGAATGTATGGGGTCAATTAGTGAAGGACTTTCCAAGCCAGACGACCTTCTACTCACCCAACTACCAGTGTCAATTTCTGTCAAACTACTGAACCAAATATCAACATCATTATTGGTTAATATGTCACAAGAAAACATTAAGTTGGCTTTGACAGCAGTCACATTCAGTGTTATAAACTGTATGAGTAAGGACTGCTCTCCCAATTATTATATTTGTAAAACACCCAAGAAATAACTGAATAAATCTGAGTGAACGAGACATTGAAAGTTGACTACAAATAGTAATTTTTGCATTTTTTTTAAATATGCTTCATCAAATACGTTTACTACATTAAGTTTAGTAATTAAAAATAAAGCTTCAAATGTGATTAAGCGTATGCCACTAATGTATATTTTCAGTCTGCTTTCTTCACGATGCAGAATTAACATTAAACCTGCAAAATATTCCACTTCCGGCAATTCTCAATAACCTTTGCTCCTTGGTGATATACATTAACTGGCAATTACATCATTTGACAAACGATCATCTACACAATTTTCCATCAGCATAGCATAGTAAATGTTAATATTATATCAATTTCCAAGATACAGTGAGACATTGTTTTCGTTGAGCAAGGTTTAACATCCCACCAAACACATTATAGGTCATATCGGGGACGGGTTTTAGTACACAAAAACCAATACATGTCCATTTTATGACTTCATCGAGGATGACACATCAAAAGTTCACTATTTCTTCACCATGTAAGAAAATTTAAGAAAGGCTACCAGGTGGTAACAAAGTTTGAAAATGTTTAAGCATGTTTATAGTTTTCAATTATGATAGATTAATAATAATAATAATAATAATGTTCACTTTAATATAGCCAAGACAAACCGCTCGACCAACAACACATGTCATATAGACACATCTGTCACATAGGACAGCTATACATCTAGGCCTAGGCTGTCACGCAGGGCAGCCAATGGTGCTTGACCAGTGCTGGGCGGCCGCCGGCTCAGGCCCAGGCCAACCGACTTAGACTCTGAGCCCGCCTGAATAGCTGCTGAAGTCTATGCACCCGTAAGCTGATATCAGTTTACTACTCATTTATCGACCCCGAAAGGATGAAAGGCTCAGTTGACCTAGTTGGTTGACCAGCAGCGGACGGCTTACCCATGTGAGTGGTCACCCGTTAGTTACAGGTCAGGCGCAGGACAGGGAAAGTCCGCCAGCCTAAGACCGACGTTCTACCACTGAGCCAACGCCACCAATGTCCACTGTTGTGACTGTTTACTGTTGATTTTAGGTCTGCCATTGTTATACGATGGCAGAACTAAAATCTGCAATAAACTGTCAAAACACTGGACAGCATCAGATATAATGCTGGTAGAACTACACATTAAGTATGTAGTTTCAACATACACCCATAACAGTAGCATAACAAATGGAAATGTATGCTGAAAGGACAATTTTATCCACATGACACATATATGATTCTAAAAACATTTCAAGTCAGTGATTTGATTAGAGCATAAGAATAAACTATCATCAAAGCATAAAAATGATAAAAAAAATCTAACAAACCTAAAGCCCAATTTAGTATTTAATGTCTTTATACCTTGAACTTGTTGTTGTGCTCACAGCTCTTGAGATGTGCCTCAGCACTAATGTTGTCCTTGGAAAACTCACAGCAGAGAGAACAGAAAAATGCCTGAAGCGGCATTAGAAATTCATCACCTGATGTTCATCCACAAATTTCACATGCACATATAGACACACAAAAACTGTTACACAATCCAACATGTTGTGTTATATAATATATATATATATATATATATTTGGTCTCATAACAGCAATATAAGATTGTTGACATTTAAGGTAAAGCTGAAACAAAGTTTGAATTTAATGCCAAAATGTCCATCTATCTACCTATCTAACAATGATGATGATAATGATGACAAAATAATAATAATAATAATAATAATAATAATAAGTCGCTACAGTAATTGTAACAAAAGCCGGCATCACTATCGTGTATGGATCATTTAATCATATTAATTATTCACCACATGCCACACATGTGCCTTTGTCTAATACATGGTTCCTTGGCCCCATAACTCTACGCTAAAAATGGCATCTGTTTTTGCAAAGGTATGATTTAATAACTACACACACACATTTGCAGACTGTCTATGTGCGACATCTGAAGCAATTGCCTGCATCATCAACTGGATTTTATTTATTTTACAGCTATGTGGCTGGATACAATCTAGCAAGGCTTGCGGCACAGATTATGTATGCCAATAATAACATTTTAACATAACGTTTAACTAGCATGAAATACTGCAGCACTCTGATTCATCATCAAGCTCATGTGTTCAAAATTTTTCCTAAGGGATTGTTTTTATTGGCACACCCTGTAGGTCATTCTGGAGGTCATGCTCTTCTCAGTCAACCTCTTGGCTGATGCTGAGAAAACAAAATCAAACCGAGGAGTAACAACCACAAAAAATATACAATAAACCTAGACTAACAAAACAACAAAATCTAACGACACAAGCAACATTTATCAGAAACACGAAAATATTTTAAAATAGATAGCCCGGTTGGCAAGTTTGCCGAGCGGGCTAAATAAATACAAACAACTTGAAAACAGGTTTCATCACTAACTAGGGCCTCCTGCCTGGTAAGGGAGCAAGCCTGTTCTCAAAAAATAAGTATGCAAGTAACTAAGTACATTAAAATAAGTAAAGAAAAAAGTACATAAGTACACACTACAGACCAGATTCTGCATGGGGTTATCTACTATACAACCAGACCTCAGAATATTGGCAGTGTTCACTATAAAGACCCATTAAAGTCAATAATAAAAACCACCAGTATATGAAGGCTATATGTATAGATGACAGTACAATCTGCTACTACTACTGGTATACTATACTGCAATACTTCCAAGAAGCATTACTAATTAATAAACTGAAAAAATATCCTCGATTGAGGATCGAGGTCCTACCAACCGTTTTTCGACCTTTGACTTTTAAAATATGACCTAGACCTTCAATAGCAACCTGGTCATGATCCACATATATGCAAAAGGTCAAGATCAAAGGTCACTCGGCTAAAAAGTTAGTGGAAACAGATACACAGACAAGACAGAGGTGATTGCATTACCTCCCATGCTAACACACAGTCAGTAATTAGCCAACTACTAAATAACCACCTGTGAAACTGCAATGCACTGCACATACTTACAAAACATCGCATTACAAATGAATGCTATGTGATACTATAACAGTATTACATAAAGTAAACTTTAATAAACTTGCTGCCATTTGCTATATGGGATTCAATAGTGTCCCCTGAAACAGGGCACTACATTAATCAGACGACTTCTGTAGCAATGCAGACTGGATCACACATCCCAAAGAGTTCCAGATCCACCTGCAATTGTACTGGAGAGTCTAACAACATAGGACACAGATAAAAATCTGCAGAGAATACAACACAGAATGGTAAAGCAGACAATTCAAAAGACCCATGCTTACCACAAGTCCAGATGCAAATAGCCAGTTAATATACATGACAGACACCTCAGCAGGTGGTATTTACTAAATTGACAAGAGTTGCTGTTGCTGTAACAAAGTGGTACATAAACACTTTCACATAATTACACATAAGCTAAACATTACCTCTTGCAGGGGCAACTACTGATCCTTCTGCACAAATAGGTTTCTTTGAGACTGTGGCTGGCTTCGGCTTGTCATAGTTCGGATCAAGTTTCTATAAATCACCAATGACAAACAGGTAACAATGCTTATCTCTGCATTACTTGGGACACCTACCTACCTGCACTTGCAAGTAGTTTAAGCTGGTTAACTGCTTCGACTTTCAGAAGCTCAAACTGAATATCTTTAAGCTTTTCATGTCTTACCAATTACCTTATCTCTGCAATTAAAATAAGATTAGCAGTTGGCATTTTGAAAAGTTTTGTGACATATTATCTTCAACATATTACATGCAGCCATTATATGAGTTAAAACCTATAAACCAAAATATTTAAAATCAACACTGGTTTCTGTCTGGATAAAGTAAAGATATATAAATGTCGGTGTCTAAAGTCAAGCAAAAAATTAAAATTAAATACTCATTTCTCAATTGTTTATTCACAATAATTACCTCATGAATCCAAAATATTTTTCATAATAAGAATTTAACCCTTGATTTAGATATGCACTTTCTACAATTTACACTGTGTCTCAAAAAACAACACTGATGTAACCCGTTATAACTTCAAAAAACACATCACCTGATTTTTGTAATTTTTGGCAGGAATGTTGCTGAGAGAGTATGCTATCAAATGTTTGTTATCCCACCTCTCCTAACTAATCTCTATGCACTACCTGGGGAAACATTAACCCCAGAAATTGTGTCTTTTCAGTCATACCATGTCATGAAAACGACACTGTTTTGGCTAGCTATATCTTCGACAATCACAAACCAATTTCAATAATTTTTGGCAGCTAACAGCTATAGAGTTTAAGCTATCATAAGCATTGCTACTACTTCCTTAATTTGCTGCACGATTACAAAGGCAAAAATGACTCATTTTGATGTCACCGGTTGTTTGTCAACATGCTGATTACTAAAGGAAATAAGATTCTGATTAAAATTGTATTTGCATTAAAAGGCTACAATACTAAGCGGTTAGTCAGAGAGTATCCCAGCAAAGTGTGGTATGTAGGCAGCATCTAAAAGTTATTGCAAAAGCTACAGGTTAATGGGTCGGTCGACCGTCGTCCTGGCAGCAGCAGATGACGCAGCACCTGCGCAGCTGATAACATTGATCTTCTGTACGAACTGGTGTTACAAAAAATGGCTAAGCGACAAATAGTATTTGCACACTGTACTTAATAACAGGACCTTATAGTTTACAAAAAAAATTATCAAAATTGATAAGTGTGGAAGATAGAGCCAGCTGAAGCATCGTCGTTTTCAAGACACGGTATGTAGCATGGCATGTACCTGAAGACAATTTTCGGGGTTCATGTTTCCCCATGTAGTGCAGACATTAGTTAGGGGAGGTGGGATACCAAATCATCATTCGATAGTGTACTCTCGGCAACAATTCTGCCAAAAATTACTAAAATCAGGTGATGTGGGTTGAAGTCATAGTGTGCAACATCAGTGTCATTTTTTGAGACACACTGTACAAAGACCACTGCTCAGCACTCTACATCGCTTCATCACTTTAATACTGTTCTAAATTGTTACAGCTGCATAAAAATCTGAAATTCTTGAACCTGCCCACATCACTGTCAACAAGTGCAGCAAAGGAAGTCAAGCATTAACAACTAACCAAGACATTCAATTCATATGAAGCACCTTTAGTGCTACTAATAGCGTCAAAATGGCATTGAATAACCTAACAAAATGTAAAAAAAACTGGCAAAGAACTCTTAGTTTTTTAAATCCTATAACAAAGTGACCTTGAAGGTCACTAAAGGTTATTCACAATGCAACTGGCAACAGTGTTACTTCCTATAAGTAGCAGTAGTAGTAAACTAGTCTTTAGAAATATTATCACACCTTTAGTACACTTCACTTTCTGTAATCTTGAACTGTTTTTTTTCAATTTGATTAAAACAATCTACATTATGGCTAAAGTACAATTTTCTTCTGGTGTGCATGCACATGCCAGTTAACACATAGCAATTTTTTAAAAGTATAGTATTCTAAAAGTAAGATATAGCCCTAATATCCTAATTTATGCAAGTAATTGGAACTTTCCTGTAGCTCACACCTGATGTAAAAAGTGACTCTACCACTATAATCATGTATTGTACAATTTCCAAAGATATTACCAAATGTTTATTACTTAAAACTTATAAACAGACTTCAGTTTTAAAAAAAAGTAAACTAACAGTTTAGGCACGAGACATAACTACTGTAATTATTTGTATTTTTTGTCAAGATACTAGCTCTGCGAAGGTGTGCAGCAGCAGAAATATATCTTCAAAGGTCACTCAAAAGTCGCTGACAATTTCACCTTTTGGTAGACTATGCATCACTTGTAGTATGCATTCCTGTCTTGCATCACTGCTGAGATAAATAACTAGTGTTGAAAATGGCAAGACTCAGTAAGGGCACTTCACAGTCATGGGGAAAACAGTAAGGAAAGGCGTATCTTCTCATGAGCTCCAAAAACTTGTAGAAAGGGTGTCATGGTCAAGTGTATAGGCAGGTCATTCAAAGTTCAACTGAAAATGCCTGATCAACCATGTGGAAAGGTGCATGCAACAGATAATCAGTGACAAAGGCGCAGCTGATTATGCAAATAAAAAGATGACTAGCACTCAAACTAATCGTAATTTCATCTTGCATTTTGGCTAGTAAAAAAGAATTATGGCATCATCAAGAGAAAAAACTGATGACATTTTCAGACCACCAATGTAAGAGACAAGTACACTAACGAAATTATCACAATATATGCCATGCTTTGTAGCATATTATAAACTTGAAGCATGGAATAATATGCAGCTGCAACTGAGAGATTTCACCATTTGTCGTCCAGTTCTTTGCACTTGCAGTACATGTGAACTGTGAAGTCCACAGTTTCAGCACTGACAAATAATTACATGTGTGACACCATGGCATATTTTGTCAGACTGTCAATTTTCCAGTGTGACAAAATCAACTAGACACAAATTGTCTTTGTGGTAAAAATTATATGTATCAAACCAATTGGTGCAACACCGCTGTAAACAATGATCTGGAATGTAGTGTGTTTGTAAACATTTAGGTGTGTCACTGATGATCAAAATTATAAGGTGAAAAGTTAATTTCACAACAAACCAATGCACACTTACAATTTGTCACAACAGCAGCATAATATAAGAGAATGCAGAAGTGAATCTGAATAATTCAAATACTCTTTCAGATGATTATCCAACCGCAGTTACGACGATCGCCAGTAAACAGTTCTTTAGGCATGAAGAAACCCTTTTCTATATGATTTATCCAATGCACAAAGTAGTTTTTTCTTGTCACTGGAACTGCAGTAAGTTCACAGAGCTTCACTTAATGTTTGTTTTCTGATGATGCTGATACTGTAGACCTAAATATACCATAAAAATCATGATGCATGCATTATCAAATAACTGTCCATGCTAAGAAACAACAAATTAAAATATATCAAACACAGCAATATATGACTCGAGTTATTTTTCTACAAACTATACAGCCTAAAACAAAAAATATGCAAATTGTCAACAAGTACAAGTTCAAAATCTGCATTATAGATACCTTTGCAAATAAGTTTGGTTAACATGATGGCTTTACTAATAGTTGACAGCGAAAAAACTCCGTTTGCAGATCTCTCGGTACGTCCACAAGTCTTTAGATGTAGTACATTTTGGCAAACAATAAAGTTGCTTGCAGGCTAAGACAGTTCAGATTCAGTCAATGAAATGGCACATCATATACTATACAATGTCATTATTAATGATGATAACAATGTGAGCAACAAAATAACAACACTAGCAAAGTAAATAACAACAACAATATTCAACATTTAAGACTGTGCCTTAAAATTAGGATAAGATAGTCACTGAATGACAATGAAAATTCACCTCTAGACAAAATATTCTATTAGTAGAAAATCTGTCTCTATCTTGTACAAATTTTACAGACATGACTGCATCTTTATGTAAAAATGCAACTTTTCCATACCTCTTCAGATGAGGTGGATTCCCTAAACTATAAAGAAATTTGCAAGATTTATCACCACTTATTTTAACACAATGCTAGCATGTAACATGCAGGGCAGACAGATAGAAAGCCTACAACAGTATCACATAGGTCATAGTTGTCTAGACATAATGTCCCTGACTGCTAATGTGCGGTAGCAGAAGTTTGAGTAACACTGCCAGGAACATTGTTCCATATGACAGCTACTGCAATATGCAACCTTTGGCATGAGCTGCACATCCTCACTGTAGTCCCTAGGTCAACTCAGCCTTCCACCCTCTATAGAATGGTAAAATGGGCATCAGCTACTAGGCTGAGTAATAATTAAATGACAATAGTAGATGTGAATGGTAGGAGCATTTACTGTTTACTGGTAGACCTACAGACCAAGTCGGTTGGCTGGATTTAAGGGCCGGTGGCCACCGGGTACTCAGTGTGCGTTCATCGAGTGAATGAACTAAACCCTAGCAATATTTCTGTCATGAAGATGGCACCATACACATTATCATGGTATTATTATTGCTGTTACCACAGCCTTAACACACCCTCCGGCCAACAAGAAGCTGCCAAACAGTACCAACAAACATGGCTGCCAATAGTAAATAAGCACATTGATAGAACAAACAGGTTTATTTTATTCTGCATGTAGCCTACACAACGATTGTGATTGCTAAAAGTCAATAAAAACAATCACAAAGTATTTTTCGATTGTTGTTGAAAACAGATAGCTAATTGCAGAATTTATGTTGGTGACAATTTTGCAGCCAATCGGTGGCATCAAATGCTGCTGTTGTAACTGCACATAGTCCATCCAGAGAATACTTAATACAGCTAAGTGGCTGTTACTATGCTCAAAATAGCTAGAGCAAGTAGATGCACAATAAAAGCTCTATCTCACTACACAAGATGATAATCTCACTAGACATCAGCAATCCATGCTTAAAATAAATAAATAACTATACTCGCATGCAACATCAATAAAATACCACAGTCTACACAATTCCAAAGAAATAAAATGCAGAAAATATAGGAATAAGAGACAGATGGTTTTCACATTCTCAGCAGTGATTCATCTGCATACACAAATAAAAGTAAATTTCACTCAGCAAATCGTGCAAGTAAGTACAGCAGTAACAATATATTCACTTGAAAAACAGCATGTGAAATTTTTGTGTAACTAAAAATCAAACATTAATTATATGTGGTACAGAAATCGCTTTCAACTGTTGCAAATTAATGTTCTTTCTGTTTGTTTCTATAAGTTATTACACAAAAAATGATGAAGCTACATACGCAGAAAATTCAGAAACAAAAACATCATATAATGGGATCACCCCTACCATGGGTAGGGACACTGTACAATACACAGTACACTAATAGCCATTACTTAATGAATAGCCTCACATACCACAAAAACAACACAGCCACTAACACTAGGATGCAGTCCTCTTCTTTTTAACTGCCGCATTTCAGCAAAACCTGGATTAGCTCATTTCATCTTGTTTTTTCGTTCTACTTGTCTCTGAAGAATACCTATAGAAATTAAATGCACTGTTTATACAAAGAGGCTACCCTTCCTGCAAGCCAGCTCAATGCACTGATTTTGATCAAGGTAATTGCTTACAATAGCCTTCCTTAATCCATGGCAGACTCCTCAGTGAAAGGGCATTTCTCTCTTTACACTTACTCCATGATGCCAGTACCCTAAATATTACAAGTGTCCCCAAAAAGTCATAGGTTCAACCTTTGTGACAGTGTAGAGTGCAATCACAAAATAATTAAGTAACCAAGCCTGATGCCACTACACAAAGTCTCAAACAGAACATAACCAGTAGAATCTGCTATGTTAAGTGGCAAATAAATAGTTACTCTACAAGAAAGTATATATAGTTACGTACCCAAGGATAATGTGTTGCAAACAAGAAGGGATTATTTCGACACTTTCTCAAAATCATCACAAAACTTTATGACAAGAAACAACTGACTTTAAAAACAAGAAGCATTTGAAAAATGTTGGGACCATTCGCCACAACGAGCCGCCACACACCCATTCACCAGATGTCACTAGCGGTACTGTTGCGCGCCGCCTGCGCATCGATGTCCACGACAACACCAACGACGATAACGACAACGCGTGACAGAGGGGACCGTTATGGCCCCATGGAAATGGGCCCAATCATGTCTCAAACTATACAATGGAATTACCTAAAGTAGTCATGGTATTGACCTGCAGAATGCAGCCCCATACCGGCAGTAAACAGGACGACCCTGTGACCTTTTCACCTTAGGTCAATGCATGCCAAATATTTGCCATGCACTGTATGTCTACTGATATTATGCTTAAAAAGCCATTTTCTTTTTAATGCATGGACAGACGCACAAACAAATAGATGACACTGATCACTGCACTCATGCCTTCACAACTGCTAGGGAGAGTATTTATGTCTCAAACTATACCCTGGGATCATTTACATGTTAGTATTGCATCATACTACATAAAAACCACTACTGCACTTCCATTACAGTTAACATTACTTTAGGAATCTGTGGTAAATTGGCTTTGGGGTTTAACACATTAGGTTATGTTGAAAGGTATTTCACAAGCAGATCTAAACTGCGGCACTGCAATTTATGCAATAGTATTTGAATGTTACTCTGCTCAACAGAGTGAGTAAAAAGTAACCTCCAAAAGCTCCTAACAATATCTTGGCCTGTGACAAGCCTTTCTGGGCCAAATTTTGTCATGGTTATGTCATTAGATAAACCCACATCTTTGCTGCTTGCAATAGCCACGAACACCATGCCATATCCAAAACATTTCCGAGTTGAAAGACACATAGCAGCGGATCTAAAATGTCTGGCGACAGAAATCCATTGCTAAAGGTGAGATGGGCTTCTTTAAGCGACTGGAAGATAGTTTGTCAGCTAATGGAGTGCATGTTGAATACAAAATGTGATCACTGACGTAACAGTCACTGATAAACACTTCGAAGAAGTTTGCAAATACTGCAGAAAGCTAAAATGAACTGTTAAAATTCAGGAATTAATAGTACAAAAAGTGTCACAGTTCTCACAAATATTGAGATAAGCAGAGACAAATTGGTACATAGGTGAGGATATAAATGGCAAACGAATGGATAAACTTTTATCTGTGGAGGATGGCCACAAGCAGAAATATATGCAAGTGTTAAGTGGGTTACTTTTTTGACTAACCCAGTACATACTGAAAGTACACTGTGTCTCAAAAAAATGACACTGATGCAGCACAGTGTAACTTCAACGCACATCAACCGATTTTGGTAATTTTTGGCAGAGATGAAAGAATATGCTATCGAATGGTGATTTGATATTCCGCCTCGCCTGACTAATGTCTCTGCATTACCTGGGGAAACATGAACCCGGCAATTGGATCTCTTCAGTCATACAGTGCCTGGAAAATGTCACTGTGTTAGCTTGCTATATCTTCGACTATCATGAACCGATTTTAATCATTTTTGGCAGGTAATAGCTGTGATGCTTGTGTTATCATAAGCCTATTTAATTTCTCATATTCATTTGCTATTACTCAAGTTGCTGCGAGTTTACAAAAGCAAAAATCAGTCACTTTTTGACATTAACGGTTGTTTGTCAACACGCCAATGACCAAAAAATATAAGACTGACTAAAATTTGTTTACGTTAGAATAAACAATGCTAAGAAAGTTTCCTGGCAAAGAAGGAACGTAAGCAGTGTCTACAAGTTGTTACAAAAGCTACAGGTTACTGGGTGTGTCAACCATCGTCTCGGCAGCAGAGGACGATGCAGCGCCACTGCTAATATCATTGATCTTGTTTGCGAACTGGTCTTACACAAAAATGGCTAAACGAGAAATATTTGCACACTGTACATAATAATATGAACTTATTGTCTACACAAAATTATTATAATTGGTTGATGGGTGTCAACAATATAGCATGCTTAAGCACCATCGTTTTTGAGACATGGTATTGTAAAGACCATTTCCAGGGTTCGTGTTTCCCCAGGTAGTGCAGAGACATTAGAGAGGTGGGATAAGAAACAAGCGTTTGATAGTGTACTCCCTCAGCAACATTTCTGCCAGAAATTACCAAAATCGGTTGATGCAAGTTAAAGTTATAAAATGCAACATCAGTGTCATTCTTTTGTAGTAATTCTTTAATACGGATGAAAGTGTGTATAAAATGGCAAACCTATATCGTAATGCTTGCAAAAGACAAATACAGGCTCTCAGCGTGCCGGGTGATGTCACAGTTACAGAAGACATGGCAATGTTATGATAATGTCATGTGCTTATTTACTGAACTAAACAGAGGAAAATATTGTCGGTATGTAATGATTGTATAAACATTTCAAGATGTAGTTTTGAGGTTTGCAGAGCCAAAAATTTGTATGGAAATTATAATTAGCACTAGGACTAAGAGTTAGAATGCCTGTAACAAGAACAGTGCAGTGGGTAAGGGTATCTAGTTTCGAAAGTAGATACAGTCAAGTACTTAATACGACCTTTCCTTTCATGTACCACTTTCCACTTTAATGTTGCATTATATGATGGCAATCCACCAATATTATGGACAGACCGACATCATGCTCCTAGCATAAAAGCAACATGGATGTGAAAATGTGTATCATTAAAAAACATTTACAATAACAATTGAATGGGACCAGAAAAACACTGTTGTTATTGGATGCGCGACTGACACCTTGTTCTGCTCCCTCAGCATGTCAGTGGGCTGCCTTATAACTCCACTGATTGTAACTCAACATATCCTTTAATTAGTCCTACCTGAACTTCTTGTGTCTTCTATTAATATTACCAAAAAAACTGTCAATAAAATGACTTCTACTGACCAACAGTGACCACATTTAAAACAACACAAAAGTACATTTAATCTATGTAAAAATGAGCACACAATTAACTAAGCCTAGTCTAGTCTACACAATCTGCAACTCAAGCTTCACTGTTTGTACTGCATAGTTTCCCAAGCCAGATCACTAATGGGTGGAAAATGAATACTAGCCAAAGTGCAGTGATTGTAGCTAGGAAGTTAATGCAGGCATGACCGATTATACTTATGAATTAAGTGTGTGCGTTGCTCACCAAACTGTGTGATTCCTTGCTAATGTGCAATACCTGAGCAATTAACAGTTCTACTTTTGCTTTACTTTATCGTAAGTTGCAGCTGCAGTTTGCTTCTACAGCAATTAAATATCAATACACTTTTGATTCCTTTCCAGTTACTTCCACAGCTTTCAAAGAAAACATCTATTTAATATGAAAATTTCAATTTTCAGTGTAACAAACTAAAATCTACAGCAAGAAACCAAAAAATAATAAAGCATATAATCTAGCAAAACACATTAAAATATGAAAAGCAGGTACACAGAAGACCAATATAAGTATAAACTATAACCCTGGGGTTAATTCACAAACACGTGTTTATCCCAATACGTGTTCTAAGATCATTCATTCATTCATCAGGGGCGGCGGTTGGCCGTTGGCAGTCTTTTGACGTGCCTTTCAGCCTACTGCCAGCGCTGAGGCCTAGACACGGCCCAGTGCGCAATTCCCCTCTAACCCTGGGGCTTGTACTATATATTTATAGAGCCTAGTTTAGCCGGCGGGTTTCTCTGGCAGAGTGCCGATACGCGGTCTTCCTATAAGACCGCTGACCCCTACCATCTGTTATCCACACCGGCAGCTCTCACCAAACACCCAGATGACCCCAATCCGGGTGTGATGGCCTCTCACAGTTTAAAGAGGACACAGGCGAAACCTCTGTACCTGCCTGAGAATTTAATCTCATAGCATGCAGAAACCTGACTTGACATGCTGGCAGGGGTGGGAGACGAACCCACGCCCTGCCGAACTAGTCAGCCAGGCTCACTGCACGGCAGCTCCGACAGCCCTAGCCCTTTGAGCCACTGAAGCAGATCGTGTTCTAAGATCATCTTTGGATAAAACTTAGTATACTGTATGATGAGCACATGACTTGGCATTACGTCAATTCAGAATATTTGTCTTAGGTTACCAAATCTATTATAGTTGTGACTCATTACCATAATAACCGCGATTTCCATGTTTTCTTTACTACATGTGGGAAAGTAAGTAAAGTAAACATGGACATTTGTAATTTAGTACCGCACCTAATTTGAGTCATGACTCATCAATATAATTCTTAGGTATAAAAGTACAGTATCACAGTTTTTTGCCTGCAACAGGCACATTCATCCCAAAAAGGATCAGACATCCTATATTACGTGAAAAGCTACAGTAAAATCATGCTATTGAACAGACAGACATTTTTTCTTTACTTATTTAATGCTATTGTGTTAAAGGTTAAATACTGAAAACTTTTAATAGTAGATTCAATTACGGATTACACTACTTGAGTTTTACTTCTAACGTTGAAGTTTGGATTCATCAGTGCAGACCAAAAATGTACAAAATATGTGAAAATAAGACTTCTCGGCAGTTTTCGTATTGAAGAAAATTATTCAGCTTCGTAACTTTGGGATATAGTAGCTTACACATAAATCAAGCACAAAGGTTTTATCTCTATCACATGATGTCAGAAGCACAGGCAGTCACTGTTACATACACGCATGCTGTAGACCCCTCTCCTCTGATAGACAACATCCGAGCTATGGTGTTTGTCTGGAGGTAAGAGGGGAGATTATCAGAACTGTTCTGTGTTGTATTGTATACGACAGTTGTGCACAATCATAAGCACACTTAGATGAGCAGTTCTGACAGTTCTCTGGATTGGGTTTTGTCACATGGGTGCATTTCACTGTGCATAGCCTTGATTTAGTTGTGTTTATCTCTGTGTATTTTGTGTTTTTTTTCATACTGTATATATGTTGTGTTATTGTAAGCACAGTGGGGTGGACATGACCTAATGGGATTGAAGCCTAGTCCTTAGGACTTCACTTCTTCCTTCAGTGCTTTGACACTGTTGGTTGGGTCTTTTGACCCACAAAACCCTTCCCCGATATGACCTATGTGTTTGGTGGAACGTTAAACCTTGCTCAGCTCAGCGCATGCTGTAATAACATATGGTGTCAAATTATACATGTCTGCTGCTGCAGTATGATTACAAACAATAATTATCATTAATTTATTACAATGCTGTCATGTCTTAAAGTGAAGCACTAAAAGGTGATCAAAAATTTTGCTTTAAGATATGATTATCATAAAACTAGCATTTTAAAAACTGTCACATAACTGTCAAAAGATTGTGTCTTAAAATATGTCATGAGACCGTCGTAAGATTACTGAAATTGGGTTCCAGTATTGCAACTGGCAAAATCAATCATCAATGTAGACAGCAGTAACTCGGTTTCTGTAAAATACCAGTTGTGTACAACTTTTTCATGGTATAGTTACTACAAAACACAGTTCCAGACTGGCTTCATCATGCCTTGTGCTACTGACTACACTGCAGTCAGCAGTACTCGGATGTGAAGCATCGCAACTAAAATCACAAACACGACATAACCTCTCATTGTCAATGCACGCAGTCACAGATTTGTGGTGTGCACTTGAACGCAGCATAGAACTTGCTGCAGTTTTCTGTTCTGTACAGTGTGATTTAACAGCAGTGGTGCTCAAATGGTAACGTGTCATAACTAACTACTCACAACACTACTCACATGATTGCGTCTTCAATAAACACCCCACTTTCTCTAACAAAATCTCATTTCCCCAATTCTCTAAATATTTTGTAATTTACATGAACTTAACTGAAACCACCCTCACCAAAACACTCTCATGTTGCTCCCAGATCCTCACTTTTCTTTAACACCATAACACTGATATATGCATAAGCTGCTATCACTCTCATACAAACCTAAATATCTGTATAGCTTGGTATCAGTTAATGCCATGATCTCAGCAGACTAACTTTCTTGGTCTACTGAGATCAAAGATTCACATGAAGAGTTCCTATGCTTTGGTGTTTATTTCAGAGTCAATGTGTTAAGCTGGCTATCCCTCTGATTTACCTCAGATGTTGTGCATTTAGAAATTGGACTGTATATCTCAATTTGATGAAGGTTAATAACCGTTATAAATCTCCAAGTGAACGTAACATTACAGATCATGCAAACTAAAGTTAGAACAGATCTGACACTATTCTGGACCACATTCAGTCCACTGTAGATCATAATCGGTGACAGTTTATTTTTGTACTGGTCCAACCACAGAGTTAAATATTCTATCTAGAATAAATACGTCCAATTAGAACAGCAAAAAATTTTGAGGCCTCGCTTGGCTTCGCTAAGCTACATGGCCGCCGGTCGAGTGACGTCATTTTTACGTCATTTTGTTGAAGTAAGTAAGTAAGCCGTCATCTTGCTGTCAGTTTACTATGTTCGTTGCTATTTAGTGTATATCTATTCTATGTTTAGTTC
>Ga0209782_1000283_pt1 | contig 20752 bp, 25 predicted proteins | sample WorMetmaBAHAMAS1_FD_187390 | JGI IMG/M metagenome (GOLD analysis project Ga0209782, IMG submission 187390) | Marine gutless worms symbiont microbial communities from Max Planck institute for Marine Microbiology, Germany - Inanidrilus... | ecosystem: Host-associated > Annelida > Digestive system...
GGTGGCGCGCGTTCGGCGCACGCGGATCAGGAAGGTCGGAAAACATCAGCAGCGCTCCTTGTGAATCGCCGCCAGTCGAATCCCTGCCTAATCACAACGCAACCAAAATCCCATATGCGATTCCCCTCTCCCCATGGGGGAGAGGGGCTTACAGGTAATACAGAAAATCGATCTGCGGCGGCTTCTGGCCGGCCTGGCTGAGCATGGCGTGGACCTGGCCGCGGTGGTGGGTCTGGTGGTTGAAAAAGTGGGCGAGCAGGGGCTGGAGCGGGAATTCCTGCGGCTCGCCGGCCACGTTGCGGTAGCTGAGCGTCGCCGCCAGCGCCGTTTCGGACAGCCCGTCGATATAGGCAATGATGCGTGCGTCTTCTGCCGCGCGCGCTTCTCGCAGGGCCTCGAAATCCGGATAGGGCACGTCATCCAGCTTGGTCGGCAGCGGACCGCCGCCCGTGAACCGGTTCATCCAGATCCGGTCGCCGACCAGGATGTGGTTGAGTGTGTTCAGGATCGAGCCGAAAAAGGCGCCGCGATCAAGCGCCAGCGCCGCCGGGTCGAGGCCGGCGGCGCAGTCGTAAAGCCGTTCGTTGGCCCAGCGGTTGTAGCCCGCGAGACGTTTGAAATGCGCATGCATGCGCCTTCGTGACGCGACGCGGAGGCCGCGTCAAGCCTCCCAGAACGGCTTGGACGCCTCGACCAGCGCCTGGTGGCGATCGATGCCGATGTCGCGAAGCAGGTGATCGTCCAGCTCGGCCAGCGTGCGCCGCTCGTGCCGCCGGCGGTTCCACGCATAGGCCGCGGCGAGGGCCCTGCGGCCCGCGGCGCCTGCCGCCGGATGCCGGTCGAGGTGGCTGTTCAGAAGATGGCTGTTCATCATAACTCTCCTTATCCGGCAGGTCTGCCGTGCCGCCTGTCCTGGCAGCGCGTGTCTGCTCCGTATATCCTCGAAATAGGCGAACTACGCCGGATTCACAAACGATGAATTTTGATGCATCGAATAAGAATTTCTTATTCGAAATAGATCTCAAAACCGGTGTAGGCTGGCCCCGTTTCATGCCTCAGGAGGGATTGCCATGGTCCGCCGGCTGCCGCCGCTCAACGCGCTCAGATCGTTCGAGGCCGCGGCGCGCCACCTGTCCTTCACCAAGGCGGCGAACGAACTCAACGTCACCCAGGCGGCGGTGAGCCACCAGATCAAGACCCTGGAGGAAGCGCTAGGGGTGAAGCTGTTCCGGCGCCTGAACCGGGCGCTTTTGTTGACCGAGCCGGGCCAGAGCTACCTGCCCGCGGTGCGCGATGCGCTGGACATGCTGGCGTCGGCGACCGAACGGCTGACCCGGCAGGACGAAACCGGGATCCTGACAGTCAGCGCCCTGCCGTCGTTGGCCTCGATCTGGCTGGTCCCTCGGATCAACCGGTTCCTTGAGATCAACCCGGATATCCAGGTCCGGATCGACGCGTCGGAACATGTCGTGGATTTCGAGAGCGGGGACGTGGACGTGGCCCTGCGTTACGGCCGCGGCGAGTATCCGGGCCTGCATACCGAACGGCTGATGACCGAGGATATCTTCCCGGTCTGTGCCCCGACCTTGCCGACCCCGGCACGGCCCCTGGACCGGCCCGAAGACCTGAAGCACCACACCCTGTTGCACGACGACCTGCGCCTGGACTGGCGGATGTGGTTGATGGCGGCGGGGGTGGAGGGTGTCGATCCGACTCGCGGGTTGACCTTTAACGCGTCGGACATCGTCATTCGCGCCGCGATCGAAGGCCAGGGTGTGGCGCTGGGCCGCTCGGCCCTGGCCGCCGACGCGCTGGCCGACGGACAGCTCATCAAACCCTTCGACGTGATCCTGCCGGCCGACTTTGCCTACTACTTTGTCTGTGCCGAACGCGACATCGAGCGGCCCAAGGTCCGCAAGTTCCGGGATTGGCTGTTCAGCGACGTGGCCCGCGGCAACGCACCGGGCGCGCCGCCGCCCCAGGCACTAAGCTGGGTGCCGTAGTTTCGATCACGTCCCGGCGGTGCCCAGCGCCGCTTCCAGCCGGTCAAAGGCGGCGTTCAACGTCTCTTCGGTTTGGGCAAAACAGAGGCGGAACCAAGTCTCCGCACCGGGGCCGAAGGCCGTGCCGGGCGCGATCCCCACATGGGCGCCGCGCACCAGGTCCCGGGCGAAGCCCAGGCTGTCGTTGACGCCCTCGATCCGGAAGAAGGCATAGAAGGAGGCTTCCGGCGTCCGATAATCGACGATCCCTTTCAGCCGCGGCAGGCGGGAATCGACGATGTCCCGGCCGCGGCGGCAGTGGGACAGCATCTCGGCCACGAAGGGTTCGCCTTCTTCGATGGCGACGATGCCGGCCCGCTGCAGGAACTGCGCGACGCAGCTGTAGTTGAACTCGATCACGTTGCCGAACAGGCCGCCCTGTTCTGGCGGATGCACCAGCCAGCCCATGCGCCAGCCGGTCATCGCCCAGCTCTTGGAGAAGCTGTTGATCACGATCACCGGGTCGTCGGGCTCGGCAACTTCCAGGAAGGACGGCGCCGCGTTCCGGTCGTAGACCATCCGGGCATAGACCTCGTCCGCCAGGATCCAGACGCTCCGCTCCCGGGCCAGTGCCAGCATCTCGGCCACCTGGTCCGCCGGCATCATCCAGCCCGTTGGGTTGTTGGGCGAGTTGACGAAGATGGCGCGGGTCCGGTCGTCGATGGCCGCGGCCAGCTTGCCCATGTCCAGGTGCCAGCCGCTCGGTCCCGGGTCCAGCGTTACATAACGCGGCTCGCCGCCCATCAGACGCACGGCCGACTGGGCGTTCGGCCAGACCGGCGAGACGATGATCACGTTGTCGCCCGGATCGACCATGCATTGCAGCATCATCATGATGGCGTTCATGCCGGACGCGGTGACGCTGACCCGCTCCACGTCGACGTCGCGGCCGTAGAGCGCGCCCATGTAACCCGCCAGTGTCTGGCGCAGCTCGGGGATGCCGCGCTTGTGGGTGTAGAAGGTCTCGCCGGCCCGCATCGCCTCCGCGGCGGCATCGCAGATGAACTGCGGCGTCGGGATGTCGCTTTCGCCGTACCACAGCGGGATCACCGACGGGTCGCCCAGCGCCAGGCGTGAGACCGCCAGGATCTGCTGTTCCTCGATGCCGGCGACCTGCGGGCGGATGTAGGGCGTGCGGGTTTTGAGTGTCGTCATGGGACGGAAAATGCACGGAACGGGGGATGACGGCAAGACATCCGAACCCCCTCGCCCCAACCCCTCTCCACCTCGGGGAGAGGGGCTTTTGGTCCCTTCTCCCCGAGGGGGAGAAGGTGGCCCGCAGGGCCGGATGAGGGGGGTCGGGTGTTGCCTACAAGAGCTCCGCCATCCGCGTGCGCAGATGCGGGATCACCTCGTCTTCGAACCAGGGGTTCTTCTTCATCCAGCCGGTGTTGCGCCAGCTCGGGTGGGGCAGGGGCAGGAGCGCCGGGCTGTAGTCGCGGAACCGGCGCACCGTTTCGGTCAGTGTCTTCGCCGCCCGGCCCTTGAGGTAGCGTCCTTGCGAATACTGGCCCACCAGCAGGGTCAGTTCCACCGCCGGCATCTGCGCGCGCAGCCGGTCGTGCCATTCCGGCGCGCATTCGGGCCGGGGCGGGGCGTCGCCGCCGCGGGGCAGCGTGCCCGGATAGCAGAAGCCCATGGGCATGATGCACAGCCGGTTTGCGTCGTAGAAGGTGTCCTTGTCGATCCCCATCCAGTCGCGCAGCCGGTCGCCGCTGGGGTCGGTGAAGGGGCGGCCGGAGGCGTGCACCTTCGTGCCCGGCGCCTGGCCGATCAGCAACACCCGTGCAGCCGCGCTGATCTGCACCACCGGCCGCGGGCCCAGCGGCAGATGGGCCTCGCACAGCCGGCAACCCCGCACCCGCCGCAACAGGGCGTCCAGGCTCTACGTCTCGGTTTCCGTGACCGTCATTTCAGCCGAGCTTTGACAGAAGGCCGTCGACGAAACGCGGCACGATCTCGCCGGCGGGGCCGTAGACCGCATCGTGAAACAGGGTCGCGCCCTCCGACGGTTCCAGGTTCAGCTCCACGGTGTGCGCACCCGCCACCATGCGCGCCTCTTGGACGAAACCCGCGGCCGGGTAGACATTGCCCGAGGTGCCGATCGAGACGAACAGGCTGCAAGCCGCAAGCGCGGCATAGATGCGGGCCATCTCAAGCGGCATCTCGCCGAACCAGACCACGCTGGGCCGCATCCCACCCATCGCACCGCACGAGGGGCAGGCCGTGTCGGTGGAAAGGTCTTCGTGCCAGGGGACCGTTGCCTGGCACGAACCGCACAGCGCGACAAGCAGCTCGCCATGCATGTGAATCAACCTCGTCGCGCCGGCGCGTTCGTGCAGGTCGTCGATGTTCTGGGTGACGATCAGCGTCTCGCCGGGCCAGTACGCCTCCAGCGTCGCCAGCGCCCGGTGGGCGGCGTTGGGCTCGACCGCCGGGTCCAAGAGGCCTCGGCGGCGGTGGTTGTAGAAGTCGTGCACCCGGGCCGGGTCGCGGGCGAAGGCTTCGGGCGTCGCCACGTCCTCGATCCGCACCTTGGCCCAGATGCCGTCGGCGTCGCGAAAGGTGTCCAGGCCCGACTCCTTGGAGATGCCGGCGCCGGTCAGGATCACGATCGCGCTGTCAGGGGAAAGGGATGCGTTCATCACGGCGGTATGGTAGCCACAGCCGGCACAGCCGCAAAGGGGGAGCCATGACATCGGTCCTGTTCGTCTGCACCGGGAACATCTGCCGCTCGCCCACGGCGCACGGGGTGTTCAGGCACCTGGTGGCCGAGGCCGGCCTCGACGCCGCGGTTCACACCGACTCCTGCGGCACCCACGGCTATCACGTAGGCGATCCGCCCGACCCGCGTGCGATCGAAACCGCGGGACGGCGCGGCTTCGACCTGACGGACCTGCGCGCGCGCAAACTGCGTATCGACGATTTCGACCGGTTCGACCTGTTGCTGGCCATGGATCGCGGCCATCTGTCCGCCATGCAGGCCATGGCGCCGGCGGATGCCCGCGGCGGCGCCCGACTGTTCCTGGAGGTGATGCCGGACGGTGGCCCCGTCGACGTCCCCGACCCTTATTACAGCGGCCAGGCGGCCTTCGACCATGCGCTGGATCTGATCGAGGCGGCGAGCGCCTTGTGGCTGGACCGCATCCGCGCGGGCCTCTAGGCGGGCGCCCATGACGCCTGAACAGCGCCGGCATCTGGAGGCGGTGACCGGCAGGGCGGTCGACCGGGTGTCACCCCTGTCCGGCGGCTGCATCGCACATGTCTGGCGGGTCGATCTGGACGACGGAAGCGCCGTCGTTGCCAAGACCGGTCAGTCCGACGGGGGTTTCGATATCGAGGCCTATATGCTGCGCTACCTGGCGGAGCACTCGGACCTGCCGGTACCCGAGGTCCTCGATGTCATCCCCGGCATGCTGGTGATGAGCCACCTTCCCGCCTCGGGCGGCATGAACGACCGGGCACAGGAACATGCCGCCGACCTGATTGCGGCGCTGCACGGCGTGACCGGCAGGCAGGCGGGGCTGGAGCGCGATACACTGATCGGCCCGCTGCACCAGCCGAACACGCAGACCGACAGCTGGATGGTGTTCTTCCGGGACCAGAGGCTGGGGCATTTCGGCGACCTTGCGCACAGATCGGGCCGCTTGCCGCCGGACAGCTATCGCCGGCTGCAGCGGCTGCGCGAAGAACTGGACAATTGGATTGTCGAACCTGATGCGCCGTCGCTGCTGCACGGCGACCTGTGGGGCGGCAACGTGCTGGTGGACGGGCCGCGCATAGCCGGCTTCGTGGATCCGGCCATCTATTACGGCGAGCCGGAAGTGGACCTTGCCTTCTCGACCCTGTTCTCCAGCTTCGGCGATGCGTTCTTCCGCCGTTACCACGAGCGTCGTCCGATCGCGCCCGGCTTCTTCGAGGAGCGCCGCGACCTCTACAACCTCTATCCGTTGCTGGTCCACACCCAGCTTTTCGGCGGCGGCTACGCCGGATCGGCCGACCGGATCCTGCGCCGGTTCGTGGATTGAGGGCGGAGAGGACGGCGCTTCGCCCTCATCAGAACAGCTCCGGCCGCAGGACTTCCACGTCGGCCAGCGTGACGATGCCGATCTGGTGTTTCAACACGCCGCTGACCGCGTTCAGCACCGGTGGCACCTTGTCGGCGTCCAGCACGATCAGGACCTGGACCATGCGGCGTGCGTCCGAAGACAACGCGTCCCGTCGCCACGATCCGTTATTGCCGCTGCCGGCAAGGGCGGGCAGCACCGTGTAGCCGGGCACGTTCAGCTCTTCCAGCATCTCCAGAAGGCGGCTCATGAACGGCGCCTCGATGATGATCGAAAGCCGCTTCTTCGCGTAGGTCTTGATGTCTTCCATGCCAGTTCCCGCTAGGACAGTGCGCCCGCCAGCATGACATAAAACGGGATGCCCAGTGTCAGGTTGAAGGGAAACGTCACTGCCAGCGACAGTGTGAGATAAAGCGACGGCTTCGCTTCGGGAAGCGCAAGCCGCATTGCGGCGGGCACGGCGATATACGACGCGCTGGCCGCCAGGACCGCCAACAGCGCAATGCCGCCTTTGTCCAGCCCGATCAGGGCGCCGGCAAGCGCACCGAGGACGCCGCCCAGAAGAGGCATGTAGAGCGCGAAACCAAGCAGGGCAGGCGTCAGTGTCTTGCGGGCCTGCCGCAACTCGCGGCCAGCGACCAGCCCCATATCGAGGAGGAACAGGCAAAGCACGCCCTTGAACGGTTCGGTGATGAAGGGGGCGACGTCCCGGTAGCCGGTCTCGCCGGTTGCCATGCCGATGAGGAAGGCTCCAAGCAGCAGGATCACCGACCCGTTGAGCGCCACTTCCCGCCAGGGCGGCTTGCCTCCCGAAACACCCTGCGTCATGCCGCGACGGGCGAGGAACAGGGCGGTGACGATGGCCGGCGCCTCCATGGCGGCGGCCACCATGATGCCGGGATAGGTGAGCCCGCTCGCGTCCAATGCCGCGGTCGCGGCGATGAAAGTGACGATCGAGATCGAACCGTAGTGAGCGGCAATGGCGGCCTTGTCGACGCGTTCCAGGCGAGTAGTTGCGTTGAGGAACCCGAAGGCGAGCAGCGGGATCGAGAAACTGAGCGCCGCCGCCACGCCGATCACCAGCAAGAGATCCATGCCGATGCCATGCGCGCCGGCGGCAACACCTCCTTTGAAGCCGATGGCAAGCATCAAATAGAGCGACATCGCCTTTGCGACGGCCTCGGGGATCGCCAGGTCCGAACGGCCCAGTGCCGCGGCGACGCCCAGCGCGAAGAACAGCACCGGCGGTGAAATCAGATTCTGCGCCGCAAGAGAGAGGTCCACGACAAGGAATTCCTGGAAAAGGCCGACGGTCGGACGGCGAGGTCGGATTAGGGTTGGCGCTAAGGGATATTGGTGCGGCGCGCCGGCCGAGCAAGTCCTGCCTTCAGTGGGTTGCTCAGCCCGCGCCCGCCAGCGCGGTTACCGCGGCCCGGTGCAGCGCGGGCGTTGCCGCGGCAATGACGCGGCCGTCGGACTTGACCGACATGGGACGGCCCTCCCAGTCGGTGAAGACCCCGCCCGCCCCTTCCACCACCGGGGCCAGCGCCATGTAGTCGTAAGTGGCGAGCCCCGCCTCCACCACCAGGTCCACGTGGCCCGAGGCAACCAGGCCGTACTGGTAGCAGTCGCCGCCGAACCGGTTGGTCCGGACCCGTTCCTTCAGCCGCGCAAAGGCGTCGGCGTCGGTTCCGGTGAACATGTCCGGCGAGGTGGCGTAGAGCGAGGCTTCGGCGAGCGCGGTCTGGTCGCTGGTAGCGGTGGGCGTTCCGTTGAGCCGGGTGGGGTGACCCGTCGCACCAACCCAGCGTTCGCCCAGCACCGGCTGGTCGATGACGCCCAGCCAGGGCAGGCCGTTCCTGGCCAGCGCGATCAGGGTTCCGAAGATGGGAAGGCCGGTCATGAAGGCCTGGGTGCCGTCGATCGGGTCCAGGACCCAGACGTGGGCGGCATCGCCGCGCACGATGCCGTATTCCTCGCCGTGGATCCCGTGGTCCGGGACCTCGCGCTCGAGGATCTCGCGCATCACGGCCTCGGCTTCGCGGTCGGCGACGGTCACCGGCGTTTCATCCAGCTTGCGTTCGATGTTGAGCCCGGTGCGGAAATGCGACCGGATCACCGGGCCGGAGGTGTCGGCGAGGCGGCAGGCGAGTTCGATCAGGTCCCCCGGGCAAGGGTCCGAGAGGCGCGCGGGCTCGTTCATCGTTCAGGGCTTCCGGCAAATGAAAGGGACGGCCAAAGGACCGTCCTATCCTAACACCGTGCCGGCGGCCGGCGAAGTCTCGTTACGGAAGCGGGATCGGCGAATCAGCCTGTTCGCGCATCCAGGCGATGATGTTGGCCCGGTCCTGCGCCTTCTTCAGGCCCGCAAAGTTCATCTTGGTCCCGGAGATATAGTCCTTTGGCTTCCACAGGAAGTGGTTCAGCGCGTCATAGTCCCAGGCGCCGCCGGTGTCCATCAGGGCGCCGGAGTAACCGAACCCGTCGGCATGTCCCTTGTCGGCGCCGACGACGTTCCCAAGCACGGGGCCAGTCTTATTGGGGCCGCCCTTCTCGAAAGCGTGGCACGAGGTGCATTTCCTTGCGACCTTCTCGCCCTTGGCGAGGTCGGCCGACGCGAGCAGGTCCGTGATCGGTTCCGGCCCAGCCGGAGCCTCGGCGACGGCATCGGTCGCCGCTTCCGCGCCATCGGTGGCGACGGGATAGGCGTTCTCGGCCAGTTGCTGGGGATGGTAGAGAAGATCGGCGATAAAACCCGACCCCATGGCTACGAGACCGGCCACCAGAATCGCCGCGGCGATCTTGTTGAGCAACAGGCTGTCTTTGGTCATAAACCCGCCCTTGGATGCTGTTTTCTGCGCGCGCGGATAAAGCAATGCGGCGCATTTCCCGTTGCGCCGCGGTCGATGGGGTATATCCTCCCGTCCCGCGCAAATCAACGGTCTGAGCGTTTTTGCCGCGGGCGTCGCCGGTGCGGCGGCATGCCGGCTGGCCCCCTAGCGTGATGGTTCTCTCCTCATGTCGACTTCCGGAAATCCCCTGATCGTGATCCCCAGCCGCATGGCTTCTACGCGCCTGCCGGACAAGCCGCTGGCCGACATTCACGGCACCCCGATGATCGTGCATTGCCTGCACCGGGCCGAAGAGGCGGAGATCGGGCCGGTCGTGGTCGCGGCGGCGGACGCGGCCATCGCCACGGCGGTCGAAGCGGCGGGCGGCCGCGCCGTCATGACCGACCCGGATCACCCGTCGGGATCCGACCGGATTTGGGAGGCCGTCCAGACGATCGACCCGGACGCCCGGCACGACCTGATCGTCAATGTTCAGGGCGATCTTCCCACCCTGGAGCCATCGGCGATCCGTGCGGTGCTGGACCCGATGGTTGAGCCGCAAGTGGATATCGGCACCATCGCCGCGGAGATCACCGAGCCGGCGGAACGGACCAACCCGAACGTGGTCAAGGCCTGCACCGCCTTCGCGCCGGGACAGCGGATCGCCAGGGCGCTGACCTTCACCCGCGCAACCGCGCCCGCCGGCGATGGGCCGCTCTACCACCACATCGGGCTTTACGTGTACCGCCGTGCCGCCCTGGAGCGGTTCGTGTCGCTGCCGCCGGGCCTCTTGGAGCAGCGGGAAAAACTGGAACAGCTCCGGGCGCTGGAAGCGGGCATGCGGATCGACGTGGCCCTGGTGGACACCGTGCCGCTGGGCGTGGATACGCCGTCCGATCTGGAACGGGCGCGGCACATGTTGACGCCTGGATAGGCTAGAGATGCGCTTTGTGCCACGCTGGCACATTATTGACAGCGTGCGTGCATTGCCGGTAAGAACTGTGCCATGAGCATCGGAACCCGCATCAGGCTTGCCCGCAAGGCCAGCAATCTGACCCAGGCGGACCTGGCCCAACGGCTGGATCACGCCCATTCGACCGTCAACCGGTGGGAGTCCGGGCAACGCCAGCCGCCACGGGCGATGGTTGTCCGCATCGCCGAGGAAACCGACGTTCCGGTCGCCTGGCTGGAGGTGGGCGGAACGCCGCCGCCCGCACTGGTGGGCGTGACCGGTGACATCTCGCCGGACGACGATCCGGACAACACCATCGCGTTCCAGGGTATACCGGGCGCCTATTCCCAAATGGCCTGCCTGGAAGCGCACCCGGAGATGCATGCCCTGCCCTGCCACACTTTCGCAGACGCGTTCGAGGCGGTGGAGGACGGGCGCGCCGCCCTGGCGATGATTGCGATCGAAAACTCGTTGGGCGGCCGGGTCGCGGACGTGCATCATCTGCTGCCGGATTCCAGCCTCTATATCGTGGGCGAGCACTTCCAGCCCGTGCATCACCAACTGCTGGCGCCCAAGGGGGCGACGCTGGAAGGCCTGAAGGTCGTGCGCAGTCATGTTCAGGCGCTGTCCCAGTGCCGCGACTTCATTCGCGAGCTGGGTCTGCGCCCGGAAGACCGGGTGGATACCGCCGGGTCGGCCAAGGAAGTGGCGGAACTGAACGATCCGACGGTCGCCGCGATCGGCTCGGCGCTGGCGGCGGAAGTCTACGGCTTGGATACGCTGCGCTCGCGGGTCGAGGACCGAATCGGCAACACCACGCGGTTCATCATCATGTCGCGCCAGCGGCTTGAGCCGGATCCGCGCGAGGGCCCGTGCCTGACCTCAATCGTGTTCACGGTGCGCAGCGTTCCGGCCGCGCTCTACAAGGCGCTGGGCGGGTTCGCCACGAACGGGGTCAACTTGATCCGGCTGGAGAGCTACATTTCTGTCGCGGATTATGCCGTGGCCCGTTTCTACCTGGAGATCGAGGGGCATCCGGCGGAAAAACGCGTCGACATGGCGCTGGACGAGCTGCAGTACTATTCCACGAAGCTCAAGATCCTGGGCACCTACCCGGGCAGTCCCTACCGTGAAGAGACCTGACGGGCGTCAGCCGCTGATCTTCACCGGCGGGCCGTCTTCATGCAGGCTCGACAGGACGCCCTCGGCGATGTCGAAGTGCCAGGCATGCAAGCTCAGTGCCCCGGCCCCGACCCGTTCCCTGATCCAGGGGAAGGTCATCAGGTTGCGCACCGACTGGCGCACCGTCTCGTATTCCAGTTCCCGGGCCTGGTCTTCATGGGTGCTGTCCGGCATGCGCGCCAGCACCCGGTCGCGTACATCGGCGACGCAGGACAGCCACGGCCCGATGAAGTCGCTTTCCGGATTGCCGCGGTCGATGCCGCGCAGCAGGGCGTCGACCCCGCCACAATGGCCGTGCCCCAGCACGACCACATGTTTGACCATGAGGCCTAGGACGCCGTACTCCAGCGCCGCACTGGTGCCGTGGTAACTCTGATCCGCCACGCATGGCGGAACCAGGCTCGCCACGTTGCGCACCATGAAGATGTCGCCGGGATCGGCGTCGAAAATGACGGACGGGTCGACCCGGCTGTCGGAGCAGGCGATCATCAGGATCTGTGGCGACTGACCCTTTCGGACCAGCCGACGGTAGAGCGGCTGCTGCTCGGTGAACGGTCCTTCGCGGAAGGCGCGCGCCCGGGAGATCAAGTCGTCGATCGACGTGCCCATCCGTCCTCTCCTTTGTTCATTGCCCGGGGCTGTGCCGTTGACCCCGGTTGTTTCAGTTCGTGGCCGCCGAATGCGTTATGCATCACCGTTCAGCCAACTGTTTAATCCACTTCACTCAAAGGTGGAGAGAAAAATGACCCTGCGATGCAAGTTGGCATTCGGCCTTTATCTGATCAACGCGCTGAACCTCTTTCTGTTTGTGGCGCGTTACCTCTTGGCCGACCGCCTTATGCCGTATCACGCAGAGACCATCGGCGTTGCGCGGGACGGGTTGCCCACTGAACAGCTGCTGGTCTTCGTGACGCTCTAACGTGCGGTCGGTTCCGGGATGCTGGCCGTCGGTGTCGCGGTTTTCGTCATGCTGGTGGTGCCGTTTCGTGCCCGCCAGCAATCGGCGACCTGTGGCATGACGATCGTCGGGCTGATCTATGGAGGGTTGTCGTTGTTCCTGACGCTGGCCTATCAGGCCGGGACGACGGCCGCGGTCCCGTGGCCAGGAGCGGCTGTCGCGGTTGTAACGCTTGTCATTGCCCATGTTGTGGCGGGCCGAGCAGAGGCGGAGGCCTGACCTAGGCGGCCAGCCAGTCCTCCACCAGCCGCCGCGCGATCGAATCGCGCCGCGGCAGGCGGAAGGTCGTGTCCTCCGGTGAGGCGCGCATTTCCCGGCGGGTCACCCAGCGTGCGGATTCCAGTTCGAAGGTGTTGACGTCGAGATCGTCCGACACGGCTCTGGCCCAGAAACCCAGCATAATCGAAGCGGGAAACGGCCAGGGCTGGGACGAATGGTAGGTGACATCCTCCACCGGCACGCCCACCTCCTCCAAAACCTCCCGGGCGACGGCGTCCTCCAGCGATTCCCCCGGCTCGACGAAACCGGCCAGCACCGAATGCATGCCCTGGGGCCAGATCTTCTGCCGGCCCAGGATCGCCCGGTCGCCGCCGTCATGCACCAGCATGATGACCGCCGGATCCGTGCGCGGAAAGCTGTTTGTCCGGCAGTCCGCGTTCCTGCACACCCTGAGATGTCCGGCGTCCTCCACCGCCGTCGGGCTGCCGCAAAGACCGCAGAACCGGTGTCGTGCATGCCAGGTCAGCATGCCGCGCGCATAGGCCAAGAGCGCCCCGTCCCGTCGTTCCAGCAGCGGTCCGAAGGCGCGCAGGTCCTGGAAGGTGCCCCACTCGCCCAGCGGTGGGTCGTCGAAGTTCGAGAAGTCCTGCGCGAAATGGGGAACACCGTCGACCAGGCCCAGAAACACCGTTTCCTTGCGGTCCTGGCCTGCGATGTCGTGCGTCGTCGGGAACACCGGCGTCAGGGTGGAATCGTCGCGGACCAGGTTCTTCGCCTGCCAGACCGGCACCAGCCGGGCATCGGGCCGGGCATACTGGTCGGCGATCCAAACCGTATCCTTGCGGCGTTCCGCAGCCCGATCGATACCGCCGGTGGCATAGAAGTTCGGATCTCTCATCGCCGGCAAAGTGGCATGGCAGCGCCGGCTGGGCAATGCACCGATCGAGGCGGACTTCGCGCACCGGTCGGCCCTTGCTTTTCGGGCGGCCAGGGCTGATATAGTGCCCTTGGAAGGCCGGCCGCGGACGAACGTCTCGCCAACCCGGTCAGGTCCGGAAGGAAGCAGCCGTAACGAGTTTTGTTCGGGTCGCCGGTCCGGTCTTCCACCGACTTCCAGGGTCGGCGACAAGGCCCGGAACCTGACAGGGACATTCGACCAGGCAATATGTCCGCCGCGAGCTCCAACGACGCGTCTTCGCCTTCGCCCTATCGCGTGCTCGCGCGGAAGTACCGGCCGAACAGCTTCGACGAACTGATCGGCCAGGGGCCGCTGGTCCGGACCCTCACCAACGCCATCAACACCGGTCGCATCGCCCAGGCCTTCATGCTGACCGGCGTGCGCGGGGTCGGCAAGACGACCGTGGCCCGGTTGATCGCCAAGTGTCTGAACGCCTCCGACGGCCCCACGATCGATCCCGATCCGGACTGCGAACACGGCGTCGCGATCGGCGAGGACCGGCACCCTGACGTGATCGAGATGGATGCCGCCAGCCGGACCGGCGTGGGCGATATCCGCGAGCTGATCGACGGGGTGCGCTACAAGCCGACCTGGGCGCGATACAAGGTCTATATCCTGGACGAGGTGCATATGCTGTCGGCGCCGGCCTTCAACGCCTTGTTGAAAACGCTGGAAGAGCCGCCGGAACACGTAAAGTTCGTTTTTGCCACCACCGAAATCCGCAAGGTTCCCGTCACGGTTCTGTCCCGTTGCCAGCGGTTCGACCTGCGGCGCATCCCCATGGACCAGCTGGCCGCGCACTTCCGCAGCGTCGCCGCAAAGGAAGGCGTGACCATCGAAGACGATGCGGTGTCGATGGTCGCGCGGGCGGCCGACGGTTCGGCGCGCGACGGCCTGTCGATTCTGGACCAGGCGATCGCGCTCAGCGGCGAAACCGTCACCTCGGCCGCGGTCCAGGACATGCTGGGCTTGGCCGACCGCGCGGCCGTCTACGATCTCTACGATGCCGTGATGCGTGGCGACACGGTTGCGGCGCTGGACGGTCTCAGGGCGCAGTATGATGCCGGCATCGACCCGGTGGTGATCCTGCAGGACCTGCTGGGCATCACCCATTGGCTGACCCGGATCAAACTGGATGCCGGCGTGGCCGAGCGGCCCGGCACGGCCGAGATCGACCGGGTGCGCGGCACGGAGATGGCGGGCGACCTGCGACTGCCCGTGCTGACCCGGGCCTGGCAGATGCTGTTGAAGGGCATCGGCGAGGTGCAGGCCGCGCCCCACCCAGTCCAGGCCGCGGAGATGGTTTTGATCCGGCTGATGCATGCGTCCGGCCTGAAGACGCCAGCCGACCTGATGAAGGAAGTTGCGGCCTCGAACAGCGCACCCGCCGGTCCGCCCGGACCGGAACCGCCGCCGGCGGGATCCAACGGCGGTCCCACGGCCGCCGTTGTGGGCGGCGACCGGGTCGCAATGCCGGAACCGTCGCCGTCACCCGCCCAGGTGCCGCAGACCGAGCCCACTGCGTCGGCGCCAAGACTGGACAGCTTCGAGGACGTGGTCGCGCTGTTGAAGCACCGGCGCGAGGGGCTGCTGCACGCCAATCTCTATCGAAACGCCCACCTGGTCCGGTTCGAGCGTGGCCGGATCGAGTTGCACAAGACAGATCGGTTCCCCAGCGAACTTCTGGGCCAGTTGGGACAGCTCCTGACCCAGTGGACGGGCGAGCGCTGGGTGGTGTTGCACAGCGAGGAGTCCGGCGCCGAGACCCTTTACGAACGTGACCAGGCGGTCGAGCAGGCCCGGCGCGTGGAGGCGGCGCGCGACCCGGTGGTCAAGGCGGTGCTGGAGGCTTTCCCGGACGCGACCGTTGCGAAGGTAATCGATCACGATGCCGGCTTCACCGAGACCGTCGGCGACGAAGACAACGAATCGGACGAAGATGAAGGAGACGACCGCGTATGAAGAATCTCGGTCAGATGATGAAGCAGGCCCAGGAGATGCAGACCCGCATGCAGGAGATGCAGACCGAACTTGAACGGGTCGATATCACCGGCTCGTCGGGCGGCGACATGGTGCGGGTCACGCTGAACGGCAAGGGCGAGATGCGGTCGCTGTCGGTGGACGAGAGCCTCGTGGTGCCGGCGGACAAGGAGGTTATGGAGGACCTTATCGTCGCCGCCTTCAACGACGCGCGCAAACGCGTGGACGCCCACGTGCAGGAACAGACCTCGAATATCATGGGCGGGCTGCAACTTCCGCCGGGCATTAAGCTGCCGTTCTGACGGCGATCCGGACGGCACAAGAGCGCGACCGGGCCGGCGGGCCATGACCGAAATCGAGCGCCTGATCCAGCTTCTCGCACGCCTGCCCGGCCTGGGGCCCAGGTCGGCCCGGCGGGCGGCGCTGCACCTGATCAACAACAAGGACACGTTGCTGGTCCCGCTGGCGCGGGCCATGACGGAGGCCGGCGAGGCGATCCGTCTGTGCAGCATCTGCGGTAACGTGGACACAACGGACCCCTGCGGCATCTGCGCTGACCCCAAGCGGGACCCGCGCACGCTTTGCGTCGTGGAGCAGGTGGCCGACCTCTGGGCGCTGGAACGGACCGGCAGTTTCAAGGGGCGCTACCATGTGCTTGGTGGCGTGTTGTCTGCGTTGGACGGGATCGGGCCCGAGGACCTGTCGATCGGCTCGCTGGTCGACCGGGTGGGTGCGGGCAACGGCGTCGAAGAGGTGATCCTGGCCACCAACCTCACGGTCGACGGACAGACAACTGCCCACTACATCTCCGAACGCCTGGCTGCGACCGGTGCCAAGGTGACGCGGCTGGCGCACGGCGTCCCGGTCGGTGGCGAGCTTGAGTATCTGGATGATGGCACCCTGTCTGCGGCCCTGGCGTCGCGCCAGGGCCTGGACGGCTGAGAGCGCATGGCCGGACAGCCGACACTGGTTTTCCTGGGGATGCTGGATGCACCGGGCCGCTATGACCCCGGCATCTTCGCGCACATGCCGGGCGACGACGACGAGCTTACATGGATGCGCCTTTTGCTCAAGAAGATGGGGCTCGACGACCGGGTGTCCTATTGCGGCGTGAAGGTCAGCCACGGCGAGACGCCCCCCGACCCCGCCGATTGCGACGGCGTGATCGTCGGCGGCAGTTTTCATTCGGTGAACGAGCGGCTGTCCTGGCAGATGGCGACGGTGGAGTGGCTGCGCCGCTACCGCGCGACGGGCCGGCCACTGTTGGGGATCTGCGGCGGGCACCAACTGGTGTGCACGCTTTTGGGCGGGACGGTCGAGCCAATGGCAACGGGCACCATGGCCGGCACCTTTCCCGTCCGGCTGACCGACCGCGGCCGCACCCATGCCCTGTTCGCGGGCCTGGGGCAGGCACCGGCGTTCCATTTCGGCAACGGCGAGCATGTGGTCCGCCCCCCAGTCGGCGCCACCGTGCTGGCCGACCGCACCGAGGATCCGGCCTGTGCGCTGGACCACGGCGCCGGTTGGATGACCGTGCAGTTCCATCCCGAGGCGGAAACCGACACGTTCAAGGGATACTGGGAGCAACACAAGCCGGCGAACATCGACAACTACCGCCCCGTGCCCGACGCCCAGCGTCTGATCGCCAATTTCGTCCTCAACACCGGAGTCCTGAAGCGATGAATGCGATCTGGTTGCGCCTCGCGTGCGCCCTGTTGTGCGTGCCTTTCACCACGCCGGCCTTTGCCGAGGCAATCGTACTGGGCCCGGAGACGCTGCAGAGCCGGGTGGTGACGGTCTACCAGGGTGACCTGGCCCTGGTCCACGAACGCCACCGGGTTCCGCTCGGGCCGGGCGCCGCGACGCTGGAACTCGCACCGGTGCCGGAAGGCCTGATGCCCGAGACCGCGCGGCTTTCCGGCGAGGGCGTTCGGGTCGGCGGCCTGCGGCTGGAAACGGCGGTGGTCAGCGAGCAGGCGCTGCTGCGGGCCTTCCTGGGGAGAACGATCGGTCTGGTCAGGGTCAAGCCGCAGACCGGCGCGCGGACAGTCGTCCAGGCCCGTGTGTTGAGCGTCGAGGACGGCGTCGTTCTTCAGGTCGGCGACAAGGTCGAAACCGGTGCGGCCGGTCCTTTCCAGTTCGATGCCGTCCCGCCCGGTATGGGACCGGCCGCGGCCCTGTCCGCTGACGTGATGGTGGGGGCGGATGCGCCGGGCGACCTGGCCGTCCAGTACCTGACCACGGGGCTGGGCTGGCGCGCGGACTACAGCGTCACGCTGTCGGCAGACGAGACCATGCTGGCATTGGACGGCTACGTGACCTTGGAAAGCAGCGCGTCCGTGCCCTATCCGGCCGATCTGGTGCGGGCGGTCGCCGGCGATCTCAACCGTGTGTCGGCAGCCAGGCCGGGGGCCGTCCGGGCCCTGGCGATGGAAGCCGCCGCTGACACGGCGCCGGTTTCCGAGCAGGCCGGTGCCTATCATCTCTACACGCTGCCCGGTGCGACGACCGTCCCGGCACGGGGTGCGGTTCAACGGGCCCTTCTGGGGCTGCCGCAGCTTGCCGTCCGCAAGGCCTATGTCCTCGAAGGCGCCGCGCCTGTGCGCCCCGTCCGCGGCATGACGCCGGTTCGCCGTCAGGCGGCGAGCGTGGTTCTGCGGTTCAAGAACCCGAGGGCGGAAGATGGCGGCATTCCGCTGCCGGCCGGGATCGTGCGCGTCTTTGGCCCCGGGGTCGGCGGTCCCGTCTTTCTGGGCGAAGACCGCATGGGGCACATGCCGGTCGGGGCCGGCGTGCGCCTGACCCTTGGCGCCGCCTTCGACGTGACGGCCGAGCGGCGCCAGGCTGACTATGAGAAGGGCAGCAGCGAACGGGTCTACGAGGTCGCGCACGAGATCGTGCTGCGCAATGCCCGCCCGGCCACCGCGGTCGTGGAAGTCATCGAGACCCTGCCCGGCGACTGGGAAATCCTGGCGGAATCCGCGCCGCACGCCCGGACGTCGGCGAGCACGGCAGCCTGGTCGCTATCGGTCCCGGCGCGCGGCGAGACAGTCTTGCAATACCGCGCCCTGATCCGGCAGTGATCCGCGGTTCAGCGGCCAGCCGAGAAGTTATCCATGTCGAACGCCAACCTCTACGCCCTGATCCGGTCGCGTTTTCCTGCGGATCCGGCGGCGGTCTTCCTGGATGCGGGTGACGGCCGCACGCTGACCTACGGCGCGCTGGACGGCGAAAGCGCGCGCCTGGCGAGCATGCTGAGGGGCCTGGGCGTTGCCAAGGGCGACCGGGTTGTCGTCCAGGTGCACAAGTCCATGGAGGCGGTCGTCCTCTACCTCGCCTGCCTGCGCGCGGGCGCGATCTACATACCGCTCAACACCGCCTACACACCGGCGGAGGTGGGCTATTTCCTCGGCGATGCGGAGCCGCAGGTTTTCGTCTGCGCGCCCGAGGCGCATCGGGCGCTGGTCCCGGAAATCGAAAAGGCCAAGGTTCCTCATACGCTGACCCTGGATGCGAACGGGCACGGCAGCCTTGCCGAGGCCGCGCGCGACGCCCGTCCCGACGACGAGATCGCCGCCTGCACCGGCGACGACGTGGCCGCGATCCTTTACACCTCAGGCACCACTGGGCGGTCGAAGGGGGCCATGCTGACCCATGCGAACCTTTCGTCGAATGCGCTTTCGCTGCATCGGATCTGGGGCTGGATGCCGGGCGACGTGTTGCTGCATGCGCTGCCGATCTTCCACGTGCACGGCATTTTCGTCGCGCTGCACTGTGCGCTGTTGAACGGGTCCAAGGTCTTCTTCCTCGACCGCTTCGACGCGGCGAAGGTACTGGCGTTGCTGCCCCGCTCGACCGTGATGATGGGCGTGCCACCTTCTATACGCGCCTCCTGGAGGAACCGGCCCTGAACCGGGAACTCTCAGCCAACATGCGCCTGTTCGTCGCCGGCTCGGCGCCGCTGTTGCCCGAGACCTTCACCCGGTTCGAGACGGTCACCGGGCACCGGATCCTGGAACGTTACGGCATGACCGAGGCCGGCATGATCACGTCGAACCCCTATGACGGGGCGCGGGTCGCCGGCACGATGGGCTTTCCCTTGCCGGACGTGTTTGCGCGGGTGGCGGACCAAGCGGGCAGCCAACTGCCCCACGGCGAGCCCGGCGTCCTGGAAATCAAGGGACCCAACGTCTTCGCCGGCTACTGGCGGATGCCTCAGAAGACAGCGGAGGAGTTCCGCGACGACGGCTATTTCATCACCGGCGACGTGGCGCAGATCGATTCCGACGGCCGTATCTCCATCGTCGGCCGTGCGAAGGACCTGATCATCTACGGCGGCTACAACGTCTACCCGAAAGAGGTGGAAACCGAGATCGACGCCATCCCCGGCATCGGCGAAAGCGCCGTGATCGGCGTGCCGCATCCGGATTTCGGCGAGGCGGTCACCGCCGTGGTGACGCTGAGCGGCGAGTTCGAGGTCGACGAGGAAGCCGTCGTTGCGACTCTGGCCGGCAAGCTCGCCCGCTTCAAGCAGCCCAAGCGCGTCTTCATCGTCGATACCCTGCCCAGGAACTCCATGGGCAAGGTCCAGAAGAACGTGCTCAGGGACAGCTACAAGGAGACGTTCGGGTAACGGTTCCGGCCAACGGAAGAGTCCATTGTGGATTGCAGGGCTCGCATCGGCACCCCACGTGCAGAAGGACAGCGCAGCAGGGAGGCCGACATGCTGAAACTTTATTCTCATCCGATCTCGCCAAACGCCAAACGCATCCGCGTGCTGGCCCGAGAACTGGGTCTCGACATCGAGATCCACGACCTGGATTTCGGCAAGCGCGAACAGATGGCACCGGAATTCCTGGTTAAGAACCCCAACGGCAAGGTGCCGGTCGTCGAATGGAACGGGCGCACCTTGTGGGAATCGCCGGCGATCCTCTACGAGATCGCGTCCGCACACCCGGCTTCAGGGCTGGTGCCGGAGGACCTGGCCGAACGGTCAGAGATGCTGCGCTGGATGTTCTGGAACGTCAGCCACCTGGGCCCGGCGCTGTTGGGCGTGGCCTATGAAACCTACATCAAGCCCACCTTCATGGACCAAGCACCCGATCCGGAGAAGATTGACAGCAGTACCCGGGATTTCGAGAAGTACGCCGCCGTTCTGGACGGACATCTGACCGGAAGGGACTGGATCCTGGGTGACCGCTTTTCCGTCGCCGATATCACCCTTGGCTCCACCGTTGACGTCACCCGCGTCACGGAACTGTCGCTGGACCCCTACCCGGCGGTTGCGGCCTGGTACGGGCGGCTGACGGAAAGGCCGAGCTGGGAGGCCTAGGACCCTGAGCAAGCGGATATATCCCTAACACTATAGACCGGTTACATCCCTGACAGTTTTGGTTGGTTGTGCCTTGGGCCGGGGCGGCCGCCCCGGCCCGAAGCGTTGGAACTTCTGTGTTCTCCGGTCGATGATCCCGAGGTTGATATCGGCGAAGCAGAGCAGCCAGTGTCCGTCTTCGATCTCTCGGATACCGATGGGCTCTCCTGGGAGAGCTTCTGAGACGAAGAT
>Ga0209782_1000284_pt1 | contig 20669 bp, 12 predicted proteins | sample WorMetmaBAHAMAS1_FD_187390 | JGI IMG/M metagenome (GOLD analysis project Ga0209782, IMG submission 187390) | Marine gutless worms symbiont microbial communities from Max Planck institute for Marine Microbiology, Germany - Inanidrilus... | ecosystem: Host-associated > Annelida > Digestive system...
CCGTGCGCTGCTGGTGCTGGAACAGTCTGCCGCCGAGACAAGCCCGCTCTTCCGACCACGAAGTATTATACCGGCGGCGGCTGCCACCGCCGCGGCCGAGTACGACTTTGATGCCGCGTCTATATCGCCGCCGGTATGCACAGCACTTATGCTCTGTAATTCTGTTATGCATATATGTCCTCTTTTGAGAAAAAAAATTATAAAAATTCGTTTAAGAGTTTGGGTGGGGGAGGGGTGCAAAATTTGGCCTCTCCTGTTGACTTTAGCATTGTCTTTAAAACTGCATTTTATGCTGCCATACATACAGTTGATGTGTAATGCACATGTGATGCAGTGAACTGCAGATGTCGGAGAATTGTCCAAGGAAGTATTATTCATTCTGTCATGGTGATGGATGAATGATGGATGAGACCAGGCCGCTGACTGAATCAGTTTTTTACATCTCCTTTAGTGCTAGTAGGGTCAAAGGAAGAACGCAAGGCCGAGAAAAAAGTGGAAGGAAACTTTCATCGGATTATCTTCTATTGTGTTAGTAGGGGATTAGGATATCTTCAAGAATTTGGAATTTTGTTGCAAACCATGGGCATTATAGAGACACGTTGACCATCGAATGTTGTCAGTCTAGTTTAGTTTGACCGATGTTCAGTCCACTCGACACTACTAAATTGTTTTTGTGCACTTATAAGCTTACCTTACTTACTTCCGTACTTGTTGGCTAACCCCGGTTGACATGGAAAATGGCAATTAAAATTTAAAATAAAGATACGTTGGTAGGAGTGGTAATTAACAAACACTTTACACGTGGAATTGACATATGCTTGAACGTATGTACACACTGATTTAGTGGCATCTGCCAGATGACTGTGAGACTGGGTTAGCAAGGTATTGTACAGCATGATCACACAACTGTGTGCAGTTTTGCTTCTTAATTTTTATTCTGCAAGCTTTAAAAACTGCAGTTTGTGAACGTGTTAAGTGTTGTTGACAGGACATAGTAATTAACACGTAGGAAACAGCAGAAATCATAGAAGTTGGAATGATTTTGATCTAAGAAAATATGTATATGGATCTATATAGCACACTTATTGCCATGAACCTCTAATACATACATACATACATACATACATACATACATACATACATACATATATTTATAACGTGCACAGTGATCAAACACAAGGCTTGAGTCGGAGGTGTGTTGACATATTGGCATAGGAATAACTGGTTGATCCCCGTGGCATGAGTGTGGTGATGTGTACGCAGGACACGCTGGAGTCGCTGTGTGAGTTGTACTAGTTGATCCCCGTGGCATGAGTGTGGTGATGTGTACACAGGACACGCTGGAGTCGCTGTGTGAGTTGTACTCGCTGCTCAAGGAGGAAGACATGTTCACTGCGGTGTGGCTGAAACGAGCTCGACTCTCAGAAGTCAATCTCGCTCTGACCTACGAACAGCACGGCTTCTTTGAGCAGGCCCAGCTCGCCTACGAGCAGGTCACCACTTCACCGGTGATGCGTCTAGTTAGCCATGGGGCACGCGTGAGACTTGGGTTTCCCGTCTCATTACCAGTGCCCGGAGCTGATCCCGGTGTATAGACAGGTGACTTAAGGCTATCCACTCAGTGGTAGGCTGACAGTACTTTCCGCCGGGCCTGTGGATACTTTCCCAGCCCATTGGCTGGTACCAAATTATACTGCTTGGTGACAGAGGCACGTGCATGTGAGCAGTTTGCCCGAGGCTGTTACCTGGAAGCGGACCGGCCGAGATTCGAACCCGCGAACATTTGGGTTGCAAACGAACGCTCTACCATTATACCACACAGCCCATATTCTGGCAGTTAGTTGGTTATAATTTGGTTCCAAGTGATAGACTGTTGTCAGAGTCAATGTAAACTGAACAACACTTTTTCTTCTGGGAGTAACCCAATTTGTTTTATTAGCATTTATTATTAGCATGGCAGTATGTAGCACTTTACAGGGTGGGCAATAAAAACTGGACTGTTTTTGAGAGTAGATGACTTTGCAACAGTTAATGGGAGAAAGGCATGTGATATGTTAAAAGTTTCCAAATTTTGTCTAAAAAGTATAAAACTTCCATGTCGGTGCATTTAAATATTCTTTGCCTTGTGTGCATAGTTTTAAATTTTTGGGCCACCCTGTAGATAATATACAGTCAACTTTTAGACCATGTGTACATTGCAGGCGCTGACAAAGCTACGAGCGGAGCACAATTCGGGCCCTGCTTCGGCAGCTGATCTGCCTGAGCATCGGCTGATTGAAGAACACTGGATCAGGTACAGCCGCCAGTGTCGAGTCTAGTTTTGGTTCAGTCACAAGGTGTCGCCACTAGTCATATCTTGTCTAGTCATAACTGTTAGCTGCTTCAGTTTCCACTATAGTGTAATAGCTGTACCACAGAGTAATGCCAGCAGTAAATTTTAAATTGAAAGGAAAATAATGTCAACAAAACATAACAGAATTGTTGCAGACTTAATAAATCTGATTGCAGAATCTTCACTGTTTAAGAAATATGTATTTGAAGCCAGAGGGTGTCGCCGGTAGTAGTGCACCAACATGTTAGAGTTTGAGCTGTTGTTAGACTTCTTGTAACCCCTCAGTTTTCTATTTTAGTTTTAATTTCTTTTCTTGTAATTTGTCTTCGGTGATTTACACTGTTGGAAGAGCATCTGACCTGTAAAAATTAATAGATGAGGTGCTGTCATGGTATTTGTCGGGAGTGATGTGCAAATCATTTTGCTAAAAATCACATTTGCATATGGTCCAGCAGTGCCATTACCATTTCATTATCTTTTCCTTTATTATAACCCAGAATTGTTTACCTTTCTGGTTCCAGCTTACCCAGGTTGTCCTGCAGGTGACGTTGTTTGTTTTCTGTTATTGTCACTAGACTGCAGAGCCCCTGCTGTGCGTGTGTGTCGTAGATGTTCAAAGGAGCTGAATCAGTGGGAGATGCTGACAGAGTACGGCAGCGCTAAAGGTAACACCAACTCACACCTGGTGCTGGAGAGTGCCTGGCGACAGCAGAACTACTGGGCCGTCGTCAAGGACGCCGTCAGCCAGGTAACATAGCTGCACACCTGACTGGCTTGTAATGTGCACATTTGTCTATATCTACAATGCTATGAGGTTATAGCAGTTGAGGTGCTAATGCCAGTGAAAAGAGGCTAGTTGCGACAGACAAATGTTGAGCTAAACTTGTATACTGTGAATGAGGAATTCACTTTGCCTTACTTACTGACGTATATGTGTCACGTGACTAACTGTTAACATGGGTTGGTATTTTTGGCCAAACATTCAGCATGCCATGTGTGCCGGACAGTCCAGCATACTATAACCCTAACCTTAACCCTAACCATACTAACCCTAAGACAAACCCTAAACTTAATGATACTGACCCTACTAACCCTACCCATCCCTGTTTGAACATTTGGCCATGAATGGCCGCCAAATGGCAGACACAAAGTAAATAATAATAATAATAATACTTTGAAAATTTATAACCTGCACATAATTAAGCACTAAGCATGAATCGGATGTGTGTAAAGTATACAGGAGAACTTTACTGCATGATGCCATTTTACCTGTAACATTCACGTCAAATAGGCTCGTTGGACACAAGCTGATGTTCTGTTGATGAAACATGCTGTCATACTCGGTGTCGGCAGGTGGAGCAGAACTGTCCGAAGGAGATGGCTTGGAAGGTGAACCTGTATCGTGGCTACCTTGCCATCTGTAACCCTGACGACCACCATCTCAATGTGGTATGCACTGGCATTGGGTTCCTTTTTCACGGCAGTTTGTCTAAAAATGTGTTTAAGTGTGCACTTACCATATAAGCCTTGGTTATATGCATAACGTTTTAAAATTTTGTTACAGTATTTCTGTTATGACCACTTTATGTATTGTTTTAAACACTGTAATGGTGCTGAATTGTGTAAATTGTGCTAGTGTGCCTTAAGAATCTCTTCACTGACTCTTTTCAGTACTAGCCAAGAGATTGGCTGTTAAGACTGTCCCCGAAATGACCAATTTACAGTTAAGTAGGACACTAAAGCTTAACTCAATCAATCAATCTTCACTCACTCACTCACTTGCACCACATTTATCGACGTTTGGTAGCATCCATGTGTGTGCGTGTCCGTCCATTTGCCCGTGTGTGTGCGTGTGTGTCCGTTTGCTGTGGGCACTCTCCTGTTTGAAGTGTTTGACCTTTGACCTTGATTTTTGGCATGGGGGTCAACCTAGCGTGGGATTGTAGGTCAAGGTCGTAGGTCAAAGTTCAAGCTCAAATAGTGAAAATTGTTCACGCTCTCCCATTTGAACCAGTGGTGTGGAGCAGGTCGATATTAGGACTCGACTTGCCGAATTCAGCCATTGGTAATTGCGAATGACCATTACCAGTCCACTGAAATTGTCTGTTTGTCAGTAATCAGGGGGCATTCAACGTGTCGTGCATAAGCGGTCGATGAGCTTTAATTGGACTTTCCTTTCGGATATCAGGATACATAGATGTGCTTGTCTCTATGGCTGGTGTGTTTGGCACAGGTGGAGAGACTTGTAGAAATATCAAGCACGTGTGCAATCAAAGAGTGGCGACGTTTGCCGATGATCGTCTCGCAAGTCCACGTCAGCCTCCTGCAGGTGATGTGATGCTCCGCTGTGTTACACTACGATCCAGTTCATGAACACAACACGAGACTAGATGATTATTAAACCTTTGGCAGCCAAAAGCCTGGATTTGTACAGTAAAAATGTGCATATATTTCAAATAATAATAATATTATTTTTTTGTTTTTTCCCATTGCTGTTGAAACTCTAGGCACATTAATAATAAACACATTTATAATGCACCAGTTGCCAGTATTACAGATTCTGTGAACTTTACACAATGTCATAGTTCAGGTTGATGGTTAAAAGCAATGTCAAACAAATATGTCTTTAGTCTTGACTTGAAACATGCTTGCGACGGACTAGACTGGACATAGCCAGGCAGGGAGTTCCACACAGTTGGTGAGACAAAGCAGAAGGACCGTCTGGCGAAATCAGATGCAATGTGAGGAACGGTAAGCAGAGGACGTGTAGACGAACGGCGAGTTGGTCCAGCAGGGATGTGAACAGCCAGTAGATTATTGAGGTATGATGGAGTTGATGTAGTTATGAGTTTGTATGCGATGAGTGCATTGGCAGATGATGGTCATTCTTTTATCAGGGAGATCGGCAGGAGGGCCACACTCCGCACCTCAGATTCACGGGAAACTACCTTCCTATACCATCGCTGTTCACCTGACCAACACGTTTGTAATTTCCGAGTGCTCAGCGTAACCATTCCAGACTTTCAACCACTTTGCTTAATTTTAGTGCCCCTGGGAATGAAGTAACAGTGGGCCAACAAAATAATAATAATAATAATAGTGATAATAATAATGATAATGATAATGATAACGCGGTCTCATTTCAAAGCACGTTCACTACCAGCTAGTCCACGGCAACCATTACAATTTTTTTGCTACTTTATTCTGTAATTTCTAACTCCCCGGGAATTTAGTACCGGGGCAAAAAAAAATAATAATAATAATATCCAAGACGATATTTTTGATGCTGTCATATTGTGGCTCAGAACCATTGCAAGAGTTCACCCAGTTTATTTGATGAATGCAACTGTCAGACCAAGCCAACTGAGTTGGGCTGTGAGTCCACGGAAAATGTGCCCAAATGCTGAGGTGTGGACATGTGGTGGAAACATAATGCTGATAAAAATAACATGAAAAGGATTATAAGCAAAAGACAAGAAACTAAAATGCAAAATCATGATGTCCAGAGAAGATATATATAGTGTCGTCTGATAAAAAGGAAATACAATACATCGCCTCATTAAGTACTCTTGTCACTGCACAGGTCAACATTATCTGTCAGATGCAATATGACATTATATCTCAGTTGTGACAAGATTTCCTGGCTGCAGTGTATGCAGAACAGTTATGCTTCAGCCACGTATTTACTAGATAAGTGACTGATGTCGCTATCCAGTGAAGAGACAAAGAAGTACCTCTGGGGTCATTCTCTGATGCTAGGAGTCTTCGGTGAAATACATCAGAATAATGAAAGCCAAGAGAAAGCAGACAGTTACTAAGATATGAGAATCTTTTTCCTCATTTTTGAACAGCCTAGAACCTTTTAAACAAACTTTGGTCGATTGCCAGAAAGGAATAAAGTGTGAAAACCTGAACAGACACTTTCACATGGTTGACACAACACTTTCACGTGTGCATCTGTTGCAGCATTCTGTCCATGTCAGTCACAGTTTGTTATTGATGATGCTGACTACAGATTGAGCTCGTTTTTACTCGCATGAAATAGAGAATACTTTTATGCTGAAATGCGAGTTTGTTTAATGGACTTCAATTCATCGTTAGTATTGGTGGTGTGTCAGGCTGCACAGCAAGTGATGGAGTTGCAGGAAGCAGCGCAGATCAACCAAGGACTTCAGACGGCAAATGTCGGCCGTGATACGAGCGTTCATGACATGAAGGCCATCGTGAAAACTTGGAGGTAACGACGTCATGCGTGGCTTTAGTTTTAGTTGTGTTGATTTTGTGTTATATAGTATTTTTATCTAAGGATGCATGCTTATTTGTGTTGTCATTTATTTTTGTCTTGTAGTGTGAAGTTGTCTCTCCCCATTATCGGCGCTGGCGTAATAATTTAAATGAGCCTCTCGATCTCTTTCCCTTTTTGCATGGCTGCTGAATAAAAAGGCGGCCAGGGTTGAAGTTAATATATCGCTGGCCTTCCTATACTGGGTAGGGATAGCTCTCCACCCCTGACCTTTTGTCCCTGATATGACATTTCACATGAAAAGGGACGTTAACACCACTAACTAACTGGTGACTTGTACAGTTAATGGCACATCTTAATACAATTACAGTTTATGTAGTGGAATGACAGCCAATAAAAAATATATTTATATATTTTCTCACTTACCTTCACATAAGAAATGATGAGTGTGTAGAAACCGAATGCCGCTGATATCGGACGACCTTTCTCACTGGAGTGACATATTCCACTGGAGACAGCATCATTACCAGGCGATCGTCAATGCATACGAAGCACTGACTCCGGCGTCGGCCGATCCACAGGTCCGTTCTGCTTGCTTACTTATCATCTGTCTCTTTATTGCCATGCAAAGCATAATGTGACATGTGCTGTGATCCATTATCCAACTGTTGCCTATCATATTTATTTATTTAATTATGTTCTTTTAAAATTAGTTGACAGACCACAGTTAGTTACTTCTAGATATAAATATAAGATAAAACGCAATCTAAATGAATTAAACTGAATGAAGTGTGAATTAATCCTAGGATGAAGTAACTGACAGCATGTTATACAGTAAAATGCAGGTTGCAGTATTGAAGAGTAGTATGTTAATAAAAGCTACAGATTAAGAGACTATAATTGATCTCTTTATGAAGTGCAACGGTCAAGAAATTGTTATCAGAGTGTTTTTGGTATTAGTTGTCTGAAAGCTTGTGCAATTTGTAATGGTTGTCTGATTTTTATGGTGTAAAGGTATGGTAAAGTTCTCCCATACTCGTTGCCGAGCATTGGTCCTGAAGCTGATCCCAGTGTACAGGCAGTTAGCCCGCAAGTGGCTTTTAAGCCATCCACCCGGCAGTAGGCTGCCAGTACTTTACTAATGGAAAACTGATTGTATTTTTTGATGTACGTGTATGTACCGCAGACAAGCTCGGGGCATCAGATGCTTGGAGTTCATCATTCGGCAATGACAACCGTTCACTTTGGAAAGGTTGCTCGCAAGCACGGACTCACCGGCGTCTGTCTGGATCTGCTCAGCAGGTACGCCATCTTTGTTACTTACTGATTTAGCACAGTGTGGCATTAGTTGATAGTTCGTGGCATGGTGCACGCTGTTGTGTACAAACGGTCAGGGCTTCCTTCGGAGGACTCGTAATTGAGTGGTCATGGGTTTAAAAATCAGCTTTTATTCATTATTGGCCGAGAAAGCGTATCTGAAATTATCGATTTTGTGTCAAGTTGAATATCAAGCCTTAACTCATTCAATTAGTGGTTCTATGCATAACAGTCCTGGGCAAGTTGTTGGCGCACTTGCAACTTTGTTGTGTTCGAGTATAGTTTGATACCAGCAAGACTGAGAGAACTTTAACATTTCTATTACTAGATAGGTGTTATGCCTACATATGAGTGGCAGAATATGTATCAAATAGCCTATCTTTCTGTTTTATTTTAATACTTAACCTCTCACAGCCATGCAATTAGCTTGATTATGTTACAGAATTTGCCCTTTACTGTTGACTAGGACATTTGTCATTAATAAAGGCTAGTCCTTCTGTACACTATGTGATATCGTCTGGCAAATGTTGAAAAAGTTACCAATCGAGGTGTACTATATGTCTCCGGGATAGGTTAATACGCATTGTTAGTATAGCATTGGAGAGCCAGTGTAAATGAAGCTTCAGAAAGCCATCTGGCCATGCAGTAATTGTGAGCTGTCACCAGTTTTGATCAAGGGGTCACTGAATAACCCAGGTTCACCTGGAACTTGACTATTAATGTGGTACAGCGTAGATATGTACTGTGTTAATGCAGATTTTCTGCCATTGTCATTAATGTCCATTCACATTGTTCTGTACAGCATTCATCAGATTCCAAGTGTGCCAATCGTCGACTGTTATCAGAAGATTCGGCAGCAGGTGAAATGTTACCTGCAGATGGCCGGAGTGGTGGGCAAGAATGAACTGCAAGAAGTCAGTCATGTTCACTTGCTTACTGTGGTTTTGCTTGCTCAGTCTGTTATACACGACATAAATTTCTCGTTACAAACCAAGAAATTGGCTGCAAAGGATGTCTCCGAAATGACTTATTTTGTGCTGTGTGGGACATTAAACCTTATTTCAGTCAATCAGTCAATGAGCACAACATAAGTTGTTAATTTATTTTAAAATTTTTTGCTGAAAACAGAAACTCATTTTAGCACTCGAGCGAGAATTGCGAAGTTCTGTGGTTTGCTGTAAGGCTGCGGAGCCTGTGCCTAAGGCTGCATATGGCAGTTGCTGCTGAGATAAGCACAGTCATCCATAAATCTGATTATTGTACAGCATCTCTGTGTACAATGTTGGTTGTACTGTTTTGCACAGTTATGAATCTGTCCACCTTGTGCAAGTTAGGAAATGATAAAATTAGCTTACTAAGCACCGTTGGATGTAGTAGCTGGAAGTATTTTTAGGTTGCATGGTGCTGAAGTGGCAATAAATAACACTGCAATAAGCGCCCAGAAACTAGTTTAAAGTGGTGGTAAATGGGCACAGGCTGGCTATACTCATCCTAAAACCTAACCCTAACTCTAATACTACTTTACGCACTAACCCTACAAAACTCTACTAACCTAACCAAATAACCTAATTGGTATCATGTAAGTTTGCTATGAGCTAGGTCTCTTCTCATGTTCACTAGTTTTATTGTATTTTTTCTTTTTATTTCTGTTGTACCATGTGTACAATTATTTAATAAATAAATAAATAAATAAATAAATAAAGCAGTAGTATATTGAGGCATTTCAGTGTTTATTGGCATTTAGTGCAGCCTTTGCAGTGTCATTTACTGCCAAATTATGTTCATTATTTTTAGAACAGTGGCAATTTATTTTGACCACTGTTAATATCAGTACAGCATATGTGCTGTTGTGGTTATGCATTTAATCCCAGTATTACGACTAATGTTTGGCAACTTTAGGGACTTGACGTTATCGAATCAACCAATCTGAAGTACTTCCCAAAAGACATGACGTCAGAATTTTATGCTCTGAAGGGAATGTTTCTGTCACAGATTGGCAGGTATGGTATTATAAGATTGTTGAGTGTTAATTATTTTTGCATACTGCTTTTTAAACTCTACAGCTCCACTGCCGTATATGTTAGAACTATGAATATGCATGTATGTTACATGTTGTCCATGTATACATTGTTGTGATGCTTCAGCAATGTTTGGATGACAGGTATGGTATTTGGCCTATAAGCCCTTATGGCTGTCCACAATGCGACTCCAACATGAGACCTAGCTTTTGACCCGGCATTGCCTAGAATAGATTTGGCAAAGTTTTAGAAATAAACAAAATGGAAAATTTCTTTGTTCGTCTGTTTATTATTATTTAACATGCTGTACCCTGTAGTGTTTCTCTGTTACATGTAAATATATGAACACACATGCACTTGCACTTGCACAGTCTAGTCTAATGACTGCTTTTCAGCTGATCACCTCCTTGATTTGGAGAGGTTATTGGTGAAAAATGTGTGTATTTCTTGATGCTAACTAGGGACTTACTTACTGAACCTCATCTATCTTTGCTACAGTTAGTGACTGCTGATGGAAGCGATACATCAGCTGTTTATCATCAGTACGCTGTTAGCTGATGTTCGTTATAATTTGTGTGTGCTGTGGTCTGTGTTGCAGGTCAGAAGATGCAAACAAAGCGTTCTCGACGGCCGTGCAGATGTACGACACGCTGGTGAAGGCGTGGGCTCACTGGGGCGACTATCTCGAGAACCTCTTCACCAAGGAACGGTCGGTCCTCCTCCTCCTCGTTGATCTTCTTTCTCGACAACCACTGCTTCTTGTCTCTCTCCGTCTTATAGGCTGCATGTTCTCTGTAGCATGGAAGAAAGAGTGTCGAAAGATTGTTAGAAATTTATCAGTTCATTTTTTACATGATACAAATTAGTGGTCGTAATTTTAGAAGGAGGAAGGTTTGTATTTGCTGATAGTCTTAGATGGTACGTTGAAAGGGTAATGATGTAGGCGAGCTGGCATTATGGCAAGGTTGCCTCTACCATCAGAAGTCCAGCAGTTGATCAAGTTAGGAGGTCCTGTGGTTTGATTTATTGCTTTGAAATATGTGAAGTTAGTGATAAATGAAGCTAGGAATGACAGTGGAATTACATACATAGAAAGACGTGCATTCCGTATCTGAGGGTTTGTATTTACCGACTTGTATAGTGGTATTTCTTGTTTAGTGGAATAGCTTATGCAGCACTGAAGCAGTTTTGTCTAAATTCTTTTCCACTGAATATTTTTATGCAGGCTTCACTGCCTGAGATCAGTGCTCTGTTATACTTTGCTAGGGTAGACATGCTGAAGAGCACTGGCTGCTATATCTCTTTCTGGCTGCTATATCTCTTTCTTGCTTCTGCTTCACAGCGCACCGATCTTGAGCACAGTCATGTCCGCAATTGAAAGCCAATGTTCGTGAGAAGATGCCTTCTTCCGTGCATTGGAAGGACGAATGTTTAGTGGTTCCTGAGAGATCTGATTCAATGGTTCTAAGCCATATGTGGTTGGGTTTTCCTGGGGTTCATTTTCAGAAACTGCACATCGATACTAGTGCACAGTGTGACCGAAGAATTTCAAGCAGTGCTCTGTTGCCATGTTTGAAAGAGGTGCACCCTGACACTGCCCCGACTTCTGCATTCATTATACAATGAGAGTATGGGATCATCAGAATCTTGCAGTGAGCCCATTGCGGTTATGGTATTAACGTTTTGTGAATGGCGGTGTTTGTGTTGTACAGAAACATAAAGACGGGAGTCGATGCGATCACGTGCTTCCTGCACGCATGTCGTCACCAACACGAGTACAAGTCTCGCAAGTATCTCGCGCGTGTTATCTGGTTGCTCACATATGACGATGAGAAACTCTCACTCGCTGAAGCCGTCGACAAGTATTCCGTCGGCATTCAGCCGCTTCACTGGCTGCCTTGGTAAATCACACAGTGTTTCTCAGCTGTTTCAACGTGGTTGGCACTAATCTGGTGGCTGTGTGACTTAGAGGATATTCGATTAAATGAATCCGGATTCAGATACATAGTGAATCCGAATGTGGATTCAGTAAAAAAGTGCATTCTATTAATGAATTCGGTGAATTCTGCTTGAATCCCATTTTACTTGCGATGTGACGTCGACGATGAGTGCCAATGATTATAAAATGATTTCAGAAAGACATCTATAGCAAAACTGGTACAAACAAACAACATCTTGGTAATGAATAATTAAAATTTGTGAAATAAGACCGAAAACAACATAAAAAACAATAGTGAAGTCATATTACGTCACTGTTGTATTTGATTTGCCATGTGAATCCGAATCTAGATGTACTATATATCCGAACCAGATTTTTTAATCGAATATTCCCTTAATGTTAGTACGCTGATCTCGATCAACAAAGCTACTCTATTCCAGGTCTGATTAATACTAGGATGAGTCTCTGGCAGTATCGTAACCATCCACCCAGGTAAACTCCGTCTCCTATCCTCAGCAGCATGGAAAAAATGAGTACCGGCCAAAAGACAATGATGCTGTACAGCTAGGGAGTAAATACAGATACAGCTTATTCCAATTGTGGATAAACACGTGAGAGGCAGGTAAAACTGTGTGGTCCCTCGTTAACACGTACCATACCTGAGCGCTTCAGAGACGAGTCGTGAAAAAGCGCCGTACAAGTCTACATTTACTTTACTTTACTTTGCCAATCTGCGGAAATAATTGGCAGTGCATTGACTAAAAGCTTGGAAAATAATTGTAAGTAAGTGGAAATTAATCGTAGCAAAGCAATAAAATTTCGTGCCATGCAATGTTGATAAAAATTGATTGTCTAATGAATCCACTAAGAAGTTAGTTTGTGCCAGCATGGAAATTTGTCAGGGAGAAATAGGTGTCATCTGCTACTGGTACAGAATAAATGAACGTCGTTAGTTTGGTGTGCAAATTGGCAGATTTGTAGAAAATATTCTTAAATTTAATAGTTTAAAATAAAAATACACTAATTACTTGATGCTTTTACGTGATTTGTTGAGTAGCCGGAATGGCATCAGGCCTACAAAAATATCCTGCGTGAATTATTTTGGAAGGTTTTGTTACAGAAAAAGTAATGGTAGAAAACTTAGTGGCAGCTAATTAACCCATATTTGCCTGAACCAGAACTAATAATTTTTATAATGATATGCAGTAATTTGGCTAATTTATTAATGATAGTTTAGGAACTGTCACTTTTTTATTAATGTGGCATAGTTAACCAGGTATTTTCCAGTTATATTACTATTTCCTGTGCATTTTTAGTTAGCTGGGAGAACGTTTGTCAAGTTTAAATGAAAATCAATATTTTTCTGTTGTGCATTGGGTTTGTGTTTAGGGTGCCACAGTTGTTAACATGTCTCGTCCGCAATGAGGGCAAGTTGATACTGAACCTTCTCAGCAAGATCGGATCCATCTATCCACAGGCAATCTACTTCCCGATCCGCACTCTGTACCTTACGCTGAAGATCGAACAGAGAGAAAGATGTAAGTTTCTACGTAGTTTATTCCAGTACCATATATTATTAGCACGAGATGTAATATATACATCTCATGCTTATGCTACGATGTCAGTGTCCGTCTGTCTGTCCATCTGTCTGTGACGGAAGTGCATTGGCGCATTATAGCTAATATAGGTTTCAAATTCCGATCCACATTTACTGCGCATTGTGGTTGCGGGGAGGGGTAATCTAAGCAACAGCATCTCGCGCTATGCTAGCCACTGCTAGGCCCTCTTGTAATCAATCTGACATCCTTCATTGTGCTTTCGGTGCTTTGGTACTGTTGGCTGTGCTTCAGGAGAGCATCCCGCCTGTAAAAATTAAGTGATGATTTGCTGGCATGGTTATCTGTCTGGAGCAAAAATTCAAACGATTTCTGTATTGTCTAGCTGATGACATTTTCACCCAAAATCTCTTGCTTTATTAAAATCCAGAATTGTTTATCTTTCTTTATCTTTTTTTTTATCCGGCTTACCTAGGTTGTCCTAGAAAAGAGGCCATTAAATTTTGTATTTGAGGCATGTTACGAATTACTACGTCCCATTACATTGTTCCATCCTACTTTTTTACATTTGTGCCATTATCATTATTTGTGTAACGCACGGCAGACAAGACGGGGACGGGTGAGTTTGCAAACCGGCCGGCAGTAATGGCGACAACTTCAACGGGAGGTGCAGAACCATCTGGCATCAGACCAGCAACAACGACTACCGTGGCAACATCGACATCTACAACTGTTTCAGCATCTGGTGGCACTGCCGATGCTCCTGGTCTGTAGCATTGATGATTATTCTGAGTTCTGATGTTGATCTCAGATCTTTCGACGCCTTTATGGTGGCATTTTAGCACTAACAGCAAGAAGCTCAACAGATGCTGAGACAGCGTGACATGCGATGCTTACCAATTTACATACTTATTTTAACTAACTTTTAACCATAGCAACTTTGCTTCATTGCTTCTGGTCACTTACTTTGTAAACAGCCATATTTGACGGATTCTAAAAGCAATCCCACTCATCATCCTTCATATAATTTGGGATCTTAGGATACTACGATCTGAGTCATCTTGCGTATTCAGGTAGCCAAGACATCGACCTGTCCTGAAATGTGCCGATATCCATTTTTTGTTGCAATGTGTGATTACAGCCCACCAACATTACAGATGGAGAGGTGGACCAGTGCACAGACAGACGGATGTCATGCTTGTAAGATAAGTGCCGTATATTGCATGGCGTGCTAATAATATAGACTTATACTTGATGTCGCCATCTTCACTCTGCCGATGCCAGTGCTCTCACGGTTTCGCGAACCAACACTCATCTGGGAGACAGGAGCTTCTCGGTGGCGGGACCGAAACTATGGAACAGTCTACCCGCAACACTGCGACAACCTGACATCGATCTCGAGCATTTCAAACGACTTTTAAGACTTTTCTGTTTAGCTAGACTGCAGCGCACTAGTGACCTTTTGTTTTATAGTGCGCTGGGTATAAATGTACTTACTCACTCACTCACTCACTCAGTTAATGTGGATAACACAACATTGGTGGGTGTGCTGTGAAGTGTTGGTAAATTTAACAGTGTTTGTAGAGTGGTCACTGTGTGTGAGATGACATTCAACTGTGCCATAACGTGCCTAGATTTAAACAATATTTAAAGACGAATTGTTGCCTTGTCCGTCTGTCTGGCCAGCCACCGGCATCTCCGTAACTCCAGACCCTGCAGTACTCTGTGATTAATTCAAGCGTCCTTGTAGTGACTTTTTTCTGGACATGTTATGGCACCTTATAGATTGTCTTGTTATTATTATTATATGTTGGCAGGCCTGACACTGGTATGCATTACGGTACGACTGCCCATTTTTTTCTAGTTGCTGCTATTTGAAACTGTACTGTTGTAATTATACAGTTGCTAGTACAGCAGCGGTGTCGTCATCGGCAATAACTACGTTGACAACCACGACGACTGTGGGTTCTCAGCCTGTAGCAGCGGCGGCGACGACGACGACCGACATTGGACCGATCAAGGCAACAACGCCGATGTGGCGCTGCAGCCGCATTATGCACGTTCAGAGAGATATGCATCCGACCGTTCTGTCGGCGCTTGAAGGCATTGTCGACCAAGTATGTACCACGTCACATTGCTTTAATCCGTCTGCAGCACTTAAGCATTCATCTGTTGAAATTTGGATAAATGAAGATTTAGTATTTGGATAATATTTTCTTTTTACTTTCAGATAATTGTTGGACGGAGATGATCCTTGTTTTTGGTGATATGTGAATTTTAAGTGAATTCGTTTAATGTTTGTTGCTACTTCCATTTTTGTGTTTTTGGTCTTATTACAGGTTGGAACAGGTTCCCGTGCAGAAATCTTTGGGGATAATTGGTGTGGTTATATATAAACTAGATGCTTTTTCCTCACCTAACCAACACTTGACGAGTTGAATTAGTTACGAAATAGCTTCACTGAAGATTTAGAAAGAAATTTTTAATTTTAACAGCATTAATTATTTTGATGTTATCGGCACTAAATGGCCGTGTCGTGTTCTGATTGTTATATCAGATGGTCTGGTTCCGTGAAAACTGGTACGAGGAGGTGCTTCGTCAGTTGCGTCAGGCACTCGTCAAGTGCCGCGCGGTGGCATTTGAGAACCGCGCAAATGTCGCGGAGGCGTCGGTGACGCCGCACACGCTCAACTTTGTCGCGAAGCTAGTGAGTACGTTTGGTGTCGGCGTCGAGAACAACGTGGCTAGCGTCGTCACAAACACGTTCAGTAGCGCGGCGTCCGAATCGCTGGCTCGGCGCGCCCAGGCCACTGCGCAGGATCCCGTCTTCCAGCGCATGAAGAGCCAGTTTACATCCGACTTTGACTTCAGGTCCAACATTTTACAATTTACTTACTGACATTTGGTTGTGTACTGTTGTTGACGATCTGGCATAATGGGTGTGGCATCCCTCTACTCATCAGTCGGTTGATTAAGCAAGTAGTCTTAGGAATTTTTTATATAACATAACATAATATAACATATTCGGTCATTAGGAATCCATCAGTCCGCAATTATTGGCTTATACAAAGATAAAGTAAAATGCTGGACTAAAATATAAAAAGTTAATACGTATTACAACATTCTAATAATCAAATTACTAGCCCATGATTCGAGATATACAGCCAGATAGTTATCTATTGTGCAGTCTGTTTCTAAAAGTGTAATTTTGTGCAGTAGGTGATAGCAAGAGTGTACGTAGGATATGGTGTGGAGAGGTTAGGATTTATGTAAATAATTTCTCATCAGAGAAAATGTAAAGGTCATGGAAGTCGGATAGGTCTGGAGAACAGAAACCAGTGCGAATGCAGCGACGAATAAAAGCAAAGATCTTCTGTCTATCGCTGATGTTGGAGAATCCCCACGAGGCGTTGGACGTTGTCTGCTGCTTGTTCCGGAAGAGAATCTTTGGGAATAAGTGGCGGAGACTGTTGCAGACTGGTTGTTCTTGCTTTCACCCAACCGACAGTGTCCAAGCACTGAAGGAAACAATTCACCGACTACATTAGACACAGCAGTATTCTTTCTTTCTTTATTCACCACACTAAACTCGTGATGGAAGTGTGTTTGTGCTGGCTATTTCATGTCAGTACCAAAGGCTAGTGATTAGTGAACCAGTCATTCTACTACTCTATAAATCCCCTGTTGCTGTTGGCATTTTGATGACAGTTGACGTCATTTCAGACTGACTGGTATGTAGATAGAGACTTTGGGTGAGGTCAGCTTTGGCTAAGTCTAAAGGCTAAGACTAAAGGCTTAGACCAAAAGATACACATATAACACAGGGAATTCCCAAGTTAAGACTGTTTGGTTCATTGGATTAGTGTTGTTGTGTGCAGTGTGCCTGGCTCAACGAAGCTACACAACCTGATCAGCAAGTTGAAGAAGTGGATCAAGATTCTCGAGGCTCGCATCAGACTGCTGCCCAAGTCGTTTCTCATCGAGGAAAAGTGTCGATTTCTCAGCAATTTCTCGCAGAACACGGCCGAAGTGGAGATTCCCGGCGAGTTTCTGCTACCGAAGGTCAGCTGAACCGTGCTGTGCTTGTTGAGGTGTCACCGTGCTTATAAAATTGTGGGCATTTTTAACATAGATTTCATAAATGTCTTACTTGCTTTAAATTTCCCCTTCTGTAGTCATTATTTGAGTTGATATTTTTCTCCAGACTAAGAGGGAAAGTAGTCAGGGCTGTCCTATGCTGTGTTTTGTGTATGACAAGTGTGATATGCTCACTAATGTGAGCAGTTCTTACAGTTGAATGTTGGTTAACACTTCATGTCTTTTCTTTTGCATTTGTAATTTTGTTTAGGTTCTACTTTTTATTTGTTTTTCTTGTTCACTTAATGTGCTTATGTTGTTGTATTGCTTGGTTTTGTTTCATTGGGTTGTTTAATTTTCATTACCAAACCAGTAGATTGGCCAGGACGAAGATGTCTCCAATATGACCTGTCTTGTGGGATGTAAAACCTTACTTGGCAGTTTAGCGTTGTTGTAGCGTTGTTCGTCGCATCTATGATGTTGCTCAACGTCGAGTCCAGTTAGTAGTGGGATGGGTGACCATTTCTGGGTGGGTATACCACCTCGGTATGTAACCAAGCCAACTAGGTCAGCTCAGTTTTGCATCCCTCTGTGGTTGCTCAAATCGAGTACCAGCCTAATTGGCTGGGGTAAAGGTGGGAATGTCACCTGTGCCAGGTAACACTGTGTGATCCCACATGGCACGTTAGTTCCCACAGCAATGAGGCATGTTTGCAAACTGCTGTACTTTGTTTGCTTTACTTTACTTTACTTTATCAACATACTTAGGGATATTAGATTTAGGAATCCAGATTTCGATACATAGTAGGATGCACCTATTGTGTAATTTTGTAAACGTGTACACGATAGCTTATTGTGTACACGTATACATGCGTGCATCCCTAATTCATTCACCGAATCCAAATCCAGATTTGTCTAATCGAATATCTCTTTAGTCATCATATTGTTGTTGTTATGCTAACAGTACCCATCGTATTTCATCCGCATTGAGCGATTCATGCCGCATGTTGAAATTGTCTACAAGCACAACGCCGCTGCTCGACGACTGAGCATTCGAGGACATAACGGCAAGGTTCGTCGTTACTTAGTTGGATTTTGTTTTTACTTTTTTGTCTTTCATTGTTATCTGTCGGTGTCGATGGAACTTAACATACGATGAAAATAAGTTTAAGTTAAATTTATTTTAATTGTATTGTCGAGTGATAATTGAAATCAGGATGTTTGGTACTTGAATATTTTTTTTGAATTTTGGAATATTTCTTTTAATTTCATTTGCTAAGATGCAGTGGAAAACATGACACAGATACAGGTTTATGCTGAGGTAATGGCCATTGCTTCCTTCACGTAGGCTGTCTAATGCCAGCAGCCGAAGCTTTTGTAATACAAAAGGACATTGCTAGGTAAAATACTCCGGTCTCAGTTTAACGGCTTAGACATTTTTACCGACAAAATGTGACTTGCTTTTGAGCCTCTCGGCAGTTTTGGATGGATACACGTCCACCAATGATTAATGTTGCAATAGCAGCCAGAATTTATCCAGGATGCTCCATGCGAGTCCTGGATACTGCAGGTGGTGGACGAGGTGGGATCCAGGTTACTGCAGGATATTCCAGGTGAGAGATCATCACTTTGACCAATGACTGTCACATGTTGTCGACATTTGTTGTGTCCGTATCTATGATTGTCTACCTGGCCTGTCACTTCCGCTCTGGCTGGAAATTTCACACTTTTATCTTCTGGAAGCCACCAGCACAGTGCAGACTGTTTTAGACATTTGCTCAAAACGTACTTATTCGCTCTATACTAGTGTATATTATCGGTTCTTGACGACAGTTGCGATGTATAAATCTACTTAACTTTCTTACTCAGTTAGGCACATATCTCTTGATTTAATGCTGTGTACAGTATTTTGTGTATTGTTGACCTGCGTTCTGTCGTGCCATTAATAGATGAAGATTGATTGATTGGTTGATGTGTTGGCGTGGCAGATCTATCCGTACCTGGTGGTGAATGACGCGTGCTTGATGGAGTCGCGACGAGAAGAACGTGTGTTTCAGCTGCTGCGGATGCTGAACCTGCTGCTCAGCAAACAGAAGGTGCTTGCATCATTTAGCATTATTAGCCCGCATCACCAGCACGCAGCAGTAGATGTGGCCTTTTGCTGCAGATGTCGCACTTTGTGTGGTCCGACTGTCTGTCTGTTTGTCTGTGTATTGGTCACACTGATGTGCCCTTCAAAAGTAAGTGAAGTAAGTAAGTAAAGAGAGTATAGCAGTTCGCAAACATGCCTCACCGGGAACTCACATGCCATAAGGGATCACACACTGCTGCCTGTACCACCTGGCAAAGGTGACGTTACTACTTTTACCCCAGCCAATTAAGGCTGGTACTCGATCTAACGACTCCTGAAGTATGCAAGGCTGAGTTTTCCTAGTTGGCTTGGTTACATACCGAGGTGGTATACTCGCCCCAAAACAGTTACCCATCCATCCCAGTACTAACCGGGCTCAACACAGAGTAACCTTGCTCACGCTGCGGCCAAGCCACCAACCAAAAGTGCCTTAACCAACTGAGCTAGTTTGGGATGTGGACTCATGTCAGCCCAACGAACCATGCATTAGATAGATATACATATGGACGCCGCTGATGGCGAATACAGTTGAATAGTCTGTGCTCAGTAGCAATGTGGACTATCACTGCTGTTGCTGTAGCAGTATTACTAGCGCCATCACTCAGTGTTAACCATTGTCGTTAGCGTGCTGTTGCAAGAATTCTGATTGTTGCTGTTCGTTTATGTCAGTAAAGTATCTATACTATACTATAGAAATAACCAGCCCATAAAATTCTGACATTAGCACAGAAAGTCTGTATTTACGATCAGAATTGCCTACATAGCAAATAATTGCTGGCATTACATTACTCACAGGTCAATATTTCAGTTTTCCCACACAGGGCATCACATGTGCAGTGACAAAGGTGAAATTTGGCGTGACATAGCAAACTGTAGGGCCTTTTGAGGAGTTTGTTTTGATTTATGGTTTTATTTATATCATGCCTTGCTGTTTGCCTGTTGATGGGCAGAATTTGACTCCTTTTGTTGCTGTTGTTGACATACAATGTTCACTGGTAGGCTAGTCTTGTCAACAATGTCATGTCTCGTTTTTTTTCTTTGTTATCGTCTTCATTT
>Ga0209782_1000285_pt1 | contig 20619 bp, 11 predicted proteins | sample WorMetmaBAHAMAS1_FD_187390 | JGI IMG/M metagenome (GOLD analysis project Ga0209782, IMG submission 187390) | Marine gutless worms symbiont microbial communities from Max Planck institute for Marine Microbiology, Germany - Inanidrilus... | ecosystem: Host-associated > Annelida > Digestive system...
GTATTATATTCACGACCGTTGACGTGACAGAAATAATTTTTGCTGTTTTATTTGTGTCACTTATGGGCCTTACACGTTGTTATAAAACGACAGTTTTTTACATTTATGTACAGAAATGATTGCCGATTAACCTGCTGAATCAAAATTTTGATATTCCGATCTGTTTCAGAACGCCAGCGTGCCAAATGAATGATGATTGTCAAATTGCAGCCAAGTCCTGGCACATTTTCAATTTTTGCTTTCTTAAACTCTGAAGTTACTGCACCGATCTTCACCAAAATATCACACGATGTAAAGGCATTAGTGTAGCTATTAATCTGCACATTTACAAAACGATGTTGCATTTTGTTTCAAAATGCCAGAGCAAAAAGTGAAAATGGTCAGTTTTGACGACTGCAAAAAGACCCCAAAGTTAATCGGTTACCATAGCAACGTCGCTTTCAACTACCGAAAAAATTATTTCAATTTTATAATCTGCATACATGAGCCTACCAATGCTGAAAATTTGGTGAAGTTCGGTCCAGTAATTGCAGAGATATTTGGTATGATATGTGGATTTTTGCAGTCTCGTCCCAAAAGATACAGAAACTCCCTGCGTAATTTCTGGAGCTCGTGGACCGATCTTCACCAAAATTGCACAGAATGTAGCAAAAATTGTACCCTTTAACACCTGTAAATCGGAATTGCGATATTCGAATTCGTTGCGAAATGCCAGCGTGTTGAATAAAGATCATTTTGCAAATTTTGGCCAAAATCGGTTGCCATTGCAACGTCCATAAAGGAATAAAAAAAGAGGTCCAGATCGAGAAAATTCACGCAAATACCTTTCATTTGGTGAAAAGATCGTGAAAGTCGGTCCAGTAGATCCTGAGATAATTTGACTCAAGTTAAAAAAAGAAATTAAAGCAAGCAAAATATATAGCCCTTCCGGCAAGTTTGTCGAACGGGCTAAATTAGGCCGCCCCCTGACCTGGCCCATTTATACGACGGATCCGGCTCCCGTAGTTAGCAAAATATACGCAGGAAATACAATACTAATTATTTCGAGATTAGTGAAGGTAGCATTTCCCTGTTAATTGTAGAGGTTAAGTTACCTGTAAAAATTATTTTTGAGGTTAAATAACCATGAACTTAGCCACAACTCTTATTTTCCTACTACTACATGTTCCTACTACTAATACTCAAACCACTGAAAGTATAGTTCTGTTCTGTAACGCTGGAATTCCACGGGACCAACACCGACACGGACACCGACACCGACATTAGTGATGCGCCTATCGTGTAATTTTGTAAACGTGTACACGATAGCTTATCATATACAGTACACGTACACGTGTACACGCGCGCATCCCTAACGGACATCCTCGCGAGGATCCTCGCGAGGAAAAGCGCGCGTGTCGGACAAGTCGGCGGACAAGTCGGCGAGGATCATCGTGCGTGTCCGGATAGTGGCAACCTGGGGAAGTCGCCGGACACGCCGACGTCCTCGCGACGATCCTCGCGCGGAAGTCAGCAACGATGTCCGTATCGGTGTCGGTCCCGTGGAATTCCAGCTTAAACGTACCGTGCAACAAAGAGATTTCCTTTCAGATGGTCGACACAATCGCCATCTCGAAGCATTTTTATTATTATGCCAATTTGTTGTGACTGTTTGATATTACGACTCGTTTAGGCACGCAACATTGCGTGGGAATTAGCAGTTACACCGAGTTTGCAGATATGTCTTTGCGCGAGTTTTGACACGTCTTAGCTTTGTGAGATGTAGTGGTCGGCCGACTTTTTGTTTACTTTGAATTAACATATGAACACTACGTTACTGAACCAGTGAACCTGTACAACAAAGTAGAATTTTGTGATCTTCCGATACGTGGAGCAGTTAAATACCAAAGAGAACATACTGACGGTTGGATGCATAACACGGCCTCTTATGATTTAGGCACCGCACAAATATTTAACTAGAAAATGCGTGGCGAACCTAACGTGTAGCCCGTCCAGCCTAGCAGTCGGCGCCCTCTGGTCATGAAACAAACCTGACTAAAAAGTACTAATCGACGACGACTGATGTACACAGTCTAGCCTCGTAATCTCCGGGATTACTCGACCGAAGATCATCAAATTTCTATCAGATGTGGAGAAGTCATCGCCGGTGTTAATGCGTCGTCCATCGACGTTGCGGTTCTCTAGGCCATTATAGAATACGAATGCCTTGAATGAAGGTGTGGCACGCAAATTTTCGCCAATTAAAAGCGAAAAGTAATTATCACGGCAACATGCCTTGAGCGATCGGAAAATGAATGTCAGATTGATCATCTGCACCCGTGTGACTACCGATTCTGAAAATTTGGTAAAGATCGATGGAGGCATTCTAAGATATTTTTTCTCCAAAAGTGGCCGTTGAAATAAAGAAAGAGAAGAAACGGCAGCGGAGCATATAGCCCGCTCGGCAAGTAGGCCGGACGAGCTAAATAATGGTTTAGCATATGTTACCCCAGTTCCTTTGATGTAACAGATGTCGATTGCACACTGCAGCCTCAAATTTGTTTACAATATTGGCAGAATTACTATTAATATATACATGTAATGGCTTGCCGGCCTGCGATATCGCGTTGCCTGTAGGGTAAGTAAATGATTCCAAAGAACTGCGAATATATGAATGATTACGGTGTTGTAGCGCTTCGGTGGCCGTATCGGATCACATGTCCACCAGCACGCCGCATTATTCAATTTTCAACGAAATTGATAGAGCAAACGGAATACGATATAGCAGCGTATATAGTCGTCAGTCACTGACCTCTTGCAGGCTACACGTGACAGCTAGTCAAGTTAGTGTGCACAAGACCACATAGGAGTTCATAAGTATAGAAATCGGCCGAATTGCCTGCGAGTCAATACAGTAGCGGCGGAAATGCATGTAGGCTAGCTACAAGCGTAGGCGTAACTCCCTCATAAAAGTGGGGGGGGGGCTATCTCATATGGCGAGCGCGGAGTGCGAACCTACTATGGGGGTTTCAGACCCACAGCCGGGTAGGATTGAGCATTTTGTCTTTCAGGAGTACAAATTATAGCCGCAAATTTGTCCATGCCTGTTACTGTGTAACTGCTCAAGAATACTTATTGAAAGAATATTGTTGCATTTCTGTTTGGAGTCACTTTATTCGTTGTTACACTGTGACAAAAGAGAGGGTTAGAAGCTTGAAAGCCTATATGAGTTTAAAAAGTAAGGGTTCTCGAGTAATAACGTCTTATTATTTATTTATTTTCCAAGGCACATTGCCATTTCCTGCATTTGTGTTTTCAAAAAGATACTAATATTTATTATTGTTTCGAAAGCTGTAAACCCACATTCCTACCGATAAAGATGACAAGTATTATCATCTGACGCCGACGGACCCGTGCGACGATGCCTCACACCAAATCGAACGACAATCGTGCTACACATAGAGCTTGACGCTGATTGCGATTAACAGGCGACAGTCGTCGGTCGATGTTGATAGCACTTGGCCACGTCTTCCGTCGTCGCCAGTAACAAGCCTACGACTGTCGCTTGTTTATATGGCGCTTGGCGACGGTGGACGTGCCGTGGCCACATTTTCTGAGTCGTGAATTTGAGACAAAGTTACGGAGAGCAGTATCCTTGTTTTTGTAGTTAATGTCTCTAAAATACAGTGCAGGATAAGTCGAGTGAAACCTGTATGCAAAAAAAACCAGTTTGATGCCGCTCGATCCGTGCAATACAATATCGGCGTGAGACAGACAGACACGGACACACTGACACACTGACACACGACGACAGCTTATAACCGTGCTAGCATATCGCTGCGCGTCAAAAAATAGGTAGTAATAGATAGTTGATAGGTAGTAGCGGATATACGGTCTCGTTTTCTTTCTGAACAACTCTAGCTGCTGTGTTCTTGGTACTTCGGCGGTGAGAGACGGCCTGTTCGGTCATTGACCACTATTCTTGACGTCTGACCATCACGCCGTGTCACTGACGGTAACCGTTCATTGGTTGTAGATGGTCACTCCCAGAATTTGAAAGTATTCCCGAAGACGTGACGTCTGCTACATCTTTAATAGCATTTCGTCGGCAGCTGAAAACACATTTTTTTCGACAATTATACCGGGATATTATTACCTTCAAGATGGCCGCACTGCAGCGCATAGGCCTACGCCGATTTATTACCGATGGGGATTCTAAAAATTTTTTTTCTCCCCGAGAGTCGACCTGCTGCAGTGCAGATTAAAATCTCGGTTTTGGGGCAGTTCTTGCTAGGTGAAATTTGGCATAGAAGAGTAGACCATACTCAAGGTTTACTCTGGCATGTCAGTTTACTGGGTGGGAGTATGCGGCTGTAGCCATCATGCCGATATTGCAGCGACTCGGAGATGCCGACGTTTTCTAGTTCTTTAAATTTCTCTGTCATTCACCATAGCGTACGTACCTTGCAGTTTTTTTTTCTTAGGCCACGATAAATAATAATTATTCAATATAACTCCTCCGCCAAATTGAAACTTTCTTACTCTGCAGGTGAAAATTTACAACCGGGAATGAAACATATGTTTGTTCAAGATAGTTCCAGAAGTATCTTTAAGATACAGGATATGTCTTGTCTTATACCTTAAAGATAAATATGCTGTCCTGAAGATAGTTTATTGCACAAACTTGCGGCCTAACGGTAGTCTACTATGACTACCAAAACTATATCGAATCTGTCAAATCTGTGTCAGCCCTCATACCTCGAGCCACAGTGTATACGCTGGCTGCATCAGTGCTGCCATTGGTGAGTCAGTTTAAGTATACGTTCCCTACTTTCGCTGCACTAACGTTGGTTAAATGACATGACAGACAGAAAGACAGACAGACAGACAAGCTGACAGACAGACGGACATACACCAGACTGATGCATACAAGACACGGCCGGCGTAAAACTGTACTGGCTTCACTGTTGGGTTTAAATCTTTAGCTTCGGACAGACGTGCGTCGTCGTGCTGAAAACACTCCGGCACTATCGTGCGTTGGGTGGCCGAGTGGATAGCGCGTTCCACACGTGTTTGAAAGATATGGGTTTGAATACAACTCAAGCCGGTCACTGCGTAACAACTGTGGACAAGTTGTTCACATGCACTTACTGTGCCTAATGGGGCAGAAGGCTGGCTTAATTAGCTGACACCTGGTATAGCTGGCAGTTCTGTAGAGACTCTGGGCTAGTCGTTTACTTGCGTCAGCTCAGGTAATACTCAGCCTTTCATCTTTAATTGGTGAATAAATCAATTACTGACCATAACAACGGCCGGGGTAAGGGTGGGAGATGCTGCCTCTGCCGGGTGGCAGGTAACTCTGTGATCTCATATATGGCATGCAGGCTCCCATAGCAGTGCGGTGCTTCTGGCACAAACTGCTATACGCTTCCTTTAGGCCTACCTTTACCTTTATTTGACGACGCTGACTGGCATTGTGCTGATTTATGGGTCGTTGAAGGTACGGTGATGGGAGAAGAGCAGCTGTTGACTGGACGACTGTGGCTGTGTACATCTGCAGCTAGCCTCTGCATCATCAGCTGTATCGTGTCTCTAATCACCATCGCAATCATAGGCATCAATCGCTACCTGTACGTATGCTGGCACAACATGTACCATACGGTATTTAGTCGCCGACACACGGTCCTCGCCGTCGTTTTGACATGGCTGGTCGGTGTCGCCCTCGACTCACCAAACCACCTCGGCTGGTCGTCACATTGGTTTGACACCAAGACTCAGAAATGTCTGTGGGACCGTACCGTAGCCTACCACTACACCATCCTCTTTGTCGTCGTCGGAATGCTGCTACCGTTTGTCATCACCATCATCTGCTACTGGCGCATCTTCTCTCATATTCGACTTGTCAAGCAACGTCTTCTGAGAACGCAGCTTCAGGCAAGTACTGTAGGCCAATAAGTCCTTCTTGTTTGATAGATACGATACCATAAAATCAGTCAGCACCAACTCAATAGTTTATGTGCAATTGCCGCACACCATTATCCATGCATGTGCAACTAAAAAACTGTAACTCAAGCAAACATTATCTGACTTTCACAATTTTTGGCGCAAGCATTTATGAATGATTGAGCAATCAAAAGCTGGTTTATTTCTCCACCTCACCTAAACAGCGTTTCTGCACTACCTGGTAAAACACAGAATCACATAAATAACATATTGTCACTCAAATGCAGTATTACTGCTTTCCCAGACTTCTTAGCACGATATTAAAAAACGCATTGCAATAGTACGAAACTGTAATCCTTAGCCCGCAATATCTGGCACTCTACCATCACTCTTGCTACAAAACTACGACTGTATCGAGTCTTCATCCTTCCTGTCATTCTCTATGGAGCAGAAACGTGGTCATCCACTCAACAACTATCGAGAACATCGACAAATTTGATCAGTGGTGTCTGCATCGCCTAGTACGAATTTCCTGGAAAGCCGCAGACATACTGACCAGCCACCACTCACGCCTAGTGACTCCTTTGAATAATAGGCGCTATATAAATAATTTTATCTATCTATCTATCTATCTATCAACCGTACCACACGTCTCAAGTTCTTTGGCCACACTGCACGTGCTCATCCGTCTATGGATCACAGCTGAGCACTCAGATCCAGTGTGGCCCTCTTACTGAGGGACTGGAACGGCAGATCAGGCCGACTTCGCCAAACTTCGCTCCACACAGTTGAATCTGACGTCACTCCACCTAACATAGGTCTGGCAACTGCCTATCATCGAACAAAAAATTGGCAGGCATGGAGGTCGCTCGTGGAAACGGCAACGTCTACTGGACAAGCCAGATGATGATGGTGATATAGGTCAACCAACCAAGCAAATTCAGCCTTTCATCCTTTTGGGGTCGATAAATGAGTAGTGAGCTGGAATCAGATGTGTGCTACCGTGTATATGATTGGCTCCGTCTGGTGAAAGCTATGGAGGTAACCACAGGCCTGCCAGAAAGGAATGGCAGCCTACCGACAGGAGGATGGTTTAAAGTCACCTATGGGCTGACTGCCTCTACACCAGGATCGGCTTTGAGCCCAACGCTTGGTAACGAGTATGGGAAAACTTTACCTTTTTAAGCTGGAAATCGATGGGACCCGTTTCCTCGTAGCATCCTCGTCCGACACGTCCAAACTGTAACACTGGGCAGCTGTAAGTGCTATATGCCTTGCTGTACCACCTAAATGCATTACATGTTTGCTGTGTGCACTGATTTTGCATTTGGAAATAAATTTGGTTGATTTGACATGCCCGATTTCCTTGTGACTTGTTAGCGACATTCTCGTGAGGATGTCACAAGGATGCTATGAGAACAAGAGGGCCTAGCAGTTGCTAGCACAGCGCGAGATGATCCCTCCACTCTTCCCGGCGATAATCCCTTCCCTCGCGCCCGCATGTACTCGCAGTGCATGCGGGCGCGCGCGGTAAATTTGGATCGGAATTTGAAACCTAAATTAGCTATAATGCGCCAATGCACTTCCGTCACAGACAGACGGACACTGGCATCATAGCATAAGCGCGAGATGTATAATATATTACATCTCGCGCTACAAACTGTTTCTATGGCATTTAAGCTTTGCTGTGCATTTGCATTTTGCAGCGTACTGATCAGTCATTTGTCAATCCTGGCCTGACAGCCCGGCTGATACCACCGAAGCTGCAATACCACAATGATCATCATTTTTACTTGTTATGTGGTCGTTATCAGCAAGTAACTGCGAGCCTATGTGTTTTCTTTGATCCACAGGAGGCTGTTGAAGCTAGTTACACGGCAACGATGAAGACCATTCGTCAGGTGAAAACGGTTTTCATCATCTTCATCGCGTTCGCCTGTTGCTGGAGCCCGTACATCGTCGTACTGCTGTACGACCGCTCGGACAGTCTGCCGCTGTCCGTTCACCTGTACGCCTCCATGCTGGCGCACCTGCACGCCAGTCTCAATTTCGCAATCTACGGCCTGATGAACCGTAATTTGTACGCCGATTTCGTGGCACATCTTTTGCTCTGCTGCTGCCGTCGAATGACGACGCGCAACTCCGCCGCTGCAGTGGTCGTTTAATTACCGACCGTACGGTACGGCGGCTGTGATGTGTATTGTGTCCAGAGCTCTGCATCGCCTCAGGTGTTCACTCCATCCATCCCAGGTATACCCAACCTTTCCCTGCAGTAGCAGTGTCAATTCAATCGCCGACCGCCCCCATCCGCAAGGTGGTTACCGTATCGACATGATACTATACAGGGTGCGCCAATAAAGAGCAATCCCCTAGAAAAAATGCTGTATTTCAGCCATGATAGTACTGATTTGAGCCAAACTTTCAGACTTTGTATGTGAGTGTTCACACAACATATACTGCAAATTTTATTAAAATAATTGAATTAATTCCTCAGATACAGCAGTTTAAAATTTAAAGTTCACTTTTTCAAGTGAACATGCAGTTGCACATTGAATATGCATGAATAATAAATCAAATTTTTCACAGCTTTTCATCAACAGTTAAAATGTTTCAGTCATGAATGTCAGATGGCTATAGCTCACTCTGTATTTAAATAGACTGTTCTCAATGCCAGTGCCTTGCTGTTGCAGTGACACACGATCAAAAATCTGTTGCAAAATGATACAAATTTCTTATCAGTAAACTCGTGAAGCAAATTGTTCTGTATCACAGATAAAACGGTCTTTCATCTCAGCATTACGTTGGCCATCTTTGTCGTGTGTCTTTGATAGTGTCCCAGCATGGTACCTCACACATGACAATGCATTGGCACATCCATATGGTGCATTTTCTGTTATTTTTACATCAGAACTGCACTTTAGTTACTGGTTTACTTACAAAACTGTTCTTTTAAGATCAAACGGTTGTAAATTTTAAACCATAGCAAATATTTTAACAAAATTTGCTGTGTATGTGGCTAGAATCCTCCTCTGTGAAAGCAGTAAATTTGGTGAAAAGATCTATTACAGTAACTGAGATAATGAATTTTTCCTAAGGGATTGTTTTTTATTGGCGCACCCTGTATGTAGTCGATTAATTGCACTGGCATAGCCACGGTTTCTGATTCGGGTGTCCAGTCCTAATCGGACGATTTTTATGTTTAAAGTCTAAGTTCTCGTTCTTGGACGTAAATCATTTTTACTGCGCGACGCTGCTAGCGTGGTATATGCCGTCGTCGTGTGTCTATCTGTCTGTCTGTCACACTCAGGCTAAAAGTAGGATCAGCCAAATAATGCCACACGATAGAATAAGGTACTCTAGTTTTCTGTTGCAAAAGATGACGTCAAAATTCGAACGGGATCACCCCCTACGGGGGCGCCAAGCGCAGGTGGGGTGGGTTAAAATCAGCCGTTTCGACGAAAAACTCGCTGTAACTCAAAGACACATAGTTTCTATTAAAATTGAATAGGAAGTCGTATGCGCTCTATCGAATGGTTATGTTGCCGATGACCTAAGGGTACCGTAACCACAAACCACCCCAATTTTTGCATTTTTGTCGCCTTTCATATCTTCGTAGTGAGTGAACGTAGATTTCTAATTTGGTATACAGGCCGATCATAGCTACTTTAGCTAGCCCCATCAAATGTACGACTAACCGTCCCTGAAAGGCTCGTGGTTACGTTATGTGACCCGTTTTAAATTTTGTAGGTCCCATCCATATCTCAGGAATGGCTCAAGCTAGAGCTCTCAAATTTTGTACGTAGGGAGAGTATATTAAGTCTTGCCAAATGGATAACAAATCAACCCTGAAAGGGACGTGGTTTGGCTCATGTGACCCATTTTTGTATGCACAACTGTGGACTTTAAAAAATCTCGCCACGGACGACGTTAACTGAGATCAACAATGTCATCGATGATGAGGGGTGCGGACGTTTCGCTGACAAGACATTTCGCCGACAGACGATTCGCCGACATGGGTCGGATGTTTCGCCGACGCATTTTGGACGTTTTGCTGACAACCCCTCGGACGTTTCGTGGACAAATTTGCGTGGACTTTGTGAACGGTCTCCAAATCTTTATCCCCTCCCTTCCTCTCCCCTCCCTTCCCTACCCTCCTCTTTCCCTCCCTTGCCCTTCCATCCTTTCTCTCCTCCTTTCCCTTAGAAGATAGGTCCCCTTAAATACAGCTAAGAGGTCTGGGGGAGCGCTGTAAGCTCTAAAATTTAATTTAGTGCATTTTAGCTTCAAAATATGACATCTTGTGTCAACAGTTTTAATGATTTTCCTGAGAATCAACTTAATAAAACATATGGACGTCAGTTAATTCCTTAACATTTGACGTCATTTGTCATATGTTTATTTACGGTTAACAAATTTCGTGCATCCCCTTACCTCCCTTTCATTCCCTTCTCCTTCCTTCCCCTCCCTTAGAAGTAGGCCCTATTGTGGCTACGTCCTCTAGGAGTGCATTAACTCACCCATCGGGTCCAGGTGGAGCCCGGCCATGAAACGTATTTTGGTGAATTTTGGCATAAATTTGCATGTACAACCAACAACTACTAGGCCTATAGAATTGTGGCAGATAACTCAGTGAAATTAGTGCTAGCAGATGGCTTCTTAGCATTCAGATTTTACAAAATTTCAGTTTTGACCAAGGCTCCACCCAAACCACTCTGGAGGATCTTATGACTCCATTGCGGCTAGGGGCCCCAAGCCAAAATTCCAAACTGTAAAATAAAACTCTGCCAGCTGACTAGGGGTCTTGGCCCAGACCGCTAGTCGGTATGGGAGGAGATACGTAAAGGTCCTCAGTGGCTTGGATCATCACGTATGATCGACTAATTACATATCCAATCAGATGAGTGCTGTACCTTATTTTCCAATTTGTCAAGGGACGTTGCCATGGCAACCAAATAACGAAGGCAAACTGATACTACGTGCATTCATTGCCGTTCGCCAGATGGCAGCACTATTTCGTTTCACTACTACTTGCTAGTGGGCGATACTGCGACGCCGAGCGGGCTATTAGCTAGGCTTTGCCACGCATTTCTAGTTTCAGTGATTTTGTACGTATATAGGTAGGTATAAAAATACGAACCGGTACGCACTTACGAACTGAAGGTCGATAAAACGAAATTTAACTACCCTCCCCGAACAAAAATCTACCATTTCCCATTGACGAAGTCATTCGCCGTTACTAGAAATGTAAGCAAATTTCCCAAATCTCCGCCTCTGTCCTAAGTTAGCAGTCGTCGCCCAATACTCGCAGAAAAATTCGCTGCCACGCGGACCACTTGTACGTATCCTATGTATAATATATTTTTGTACTTATATTTTGTATAGGCTTAGTGTAAGTTTTTCTAAGAGGAGTGAAAAACTCAGCATTTGTTTAACGAAAGCCGGACTACATGTAAGTTTATCTACCGCTGAGAATTAGAAATATTTTAATAGTGACGATATTTTATGACTTATCTCGTGATTCACTTGTGTATTTCGAATTGTCGCAGCTTACTTCGACATGTTGTATAATATGATTTGTATTTGTTGAACTACTGTACGTCGTCACTCGTGTCTAACCCCTACAGGATGAGCCAGAAACGGGGCCACTATATTTGACTGTCCACATCTTCAAAATTCCTGAACCAATTTGCATAATTTTTGGTTTACGTAAACACATCTGTTAAATCTACAGGGCGCACCAAAAAATACCCCAACACGAAAATGTTGATTTCTCACAAATGCGTGAATATTTTAATACCAAACTCGTTTACTCAACACACATTTCTTCGCAATTGATGTGTTTTTTTATTTACTTACTTAATACTCTGCTAAGCAGTGAGGAAACAAAGTCAGTGTTCGATTTTCGCTACTCAACATCAGCTCAACATGACCAACAGCACACGTATCCTCGATGATGAGAACAAATGTTCAAAATATTGCAGGAGCGTAATTAGTTGCTCATACTACGAGACAATGAACTCTTAATTAACAGTATGTTCGAAATTTACCAGCGATTGTTCAATATCCCAAGCCAAGTTCTCGCAAAGTCTGGATCTGCATTTTATCTACGTATGATATTTTCCCCATAATCAAATCATTAAAATTGTCACTGTCACTTCAAATTATGCAAAATTTATTAAAATATACGTTCTTTATTTACACGTCAACAAAAACAAAAATATGACGTCACATTGACGTTACAAGCAAGTTGGAACTCCGGCACTCGAGCAAAATCACCAATGTTCACTTACGAAATTCGTTCTTGAAGTTTGCATTTCTGCCATTTCGGCACACGGAGAAATAAATAAATTCTAACGCAACATATATGTAGGGAATTTAGTGTTATACCAACCAGCAAAATTTGGTACCAAAAAATCTACGCGTTTTGGAGTAATCGCAGTTTGTGTGTTGGGTTATTTTTATGGCTCACCCTGTATATTGAATAAATCTGTAATATAAGTAGCACCACCTGTCGATAAATTTAACAGCTTAGTTTTTCACTGGAAAAATCAAGCGAGGCCACTGCATTTGAATGCCCACTTGTTTAAAATTCCTGCAACAATTTGAATAATTCTTGGCATAATTCCACAACATGATATTCTGAACATGTTTACTGCCTTCATTTTGATTTACTGCCTAATATGAAGTGGTGCCATCTGGCGAAAGACAACAACTCATTAGTAAGTTTTATGAGTTACCATTTCAAAACGACTCTGCTAAGCCTTCTTGCTTCCTTCCAAATGTGATTAACAACGAACTGCACGAACATCATTGTATTGTTAGAGGATCTGTTTGATATATCTGTTGTTCTGCCGCAAATGGTCTCAAATGCAAAGCGCATTTAAGACCATTCACTGATATTACTCCCACGAGACGTTCTGCTACGTGTAGATCACCAACAAGCATTGTTTGCTTTGCTGCAGATCAGTGTTCAAACAAATCGTGGACGGCCTCTATCTTTCCGTCTTTCGATATACTGCTGCGGTTGATTATAATTGGCAATTTGTACTGATTGGTTTGCTAAACATCTTATATTACCTAATTAGCATTTCTTAAATCAGCCTTATTAATTTTCGCCAGGTGGCGCCGCTTTATTTAAATTTGATAAATTTTGAATCAACAGATGTGTACAGAATAAAAGAGCGTTGAGATGTGCCAGAAATCATAGAAATTGGTTGAAGACTTTTGAAGATGCAAGCAGGAAATGAGGGTGTTCAAATGTAGTGGTCCCACTTTTTGGCCCACCCTGTATTAGTGCATCAGTTGCACCTTGCGATGCAGAGGACGCCGCGCACTGTAAAAATATCCGTATATCCGCGGTCTGCGTGAAAATTAAGGAAGTCAATGATGCCATGCATTTGTCACTTTTACGCAAGCATAGCGCGTTTAACCGTAGAAAACTCGCATTTTATAAAACATTACAGGCCTTGAAATGCATGGCAAATTGTAAGGGAGATCTCTCTCTATGAAATAAACAAAGGCTATATCACTCGCTGCGCGGTAGCGGCAGCAGTGTTAACAGGGACTGGCTCTGTCAATGGCATTAGATAATTTTCGACCCCCCCCCCCACAGAATCGACGTTCTTTAACTGATCGCCAAAAATTGGCACGGTTGATTATATCCGCGACCCCTAGTGCTACACCAAAGTTGGTGCAAATCCGTCCACGGAGGTCCTGTGGGCAAATAACGTAAGGTAAAGTTCTCCCATACTCGTTACCGAACATTGGGCCCGGAGCTGACCCCGGCGTACAGGCTGTCAGCCCCCAAGTGACTTTAAGTTAAGCCATCCACCTGGCGGTAGGCTGCCATTACTTTTCGCCAGGCTTGCGGTTACCTTCCCAGGCAAAGAGAGAGCATCACCGCCCATTGGCCAGTACCAAACTTTACTTCTTGGTGACAGAGGCACATGGGTGTAAACAACTTGCCCAAGGTTGTTACTCGACAGCGTGGCGACCAAGACTCAAACTCGTGACCACTTAATCACCAGTCCGATGCCTTAGCCACTAGACTATTGAGTCTCCCAAATAAGTGAAATGTCATTTTTTTATTAATTTATACTTTTTTGTAAACACATTTGCAGGTCAGAACAATCGGCGGATTTTCGAGATTGATGGCTCAAACGACGCAAACTCGTACAAGGATGTATACTTTTTGGGATTGGGTTGATATTGCTACAATTATCATCTTTATTTGTTCATAAAAACAGTAGGTAAAAACCCGACAACTGCCAATTGCATGAACTGGACCAACAGGGCTCAATGAGCACTTAAAGTAGCCCTAGAAGAAATAAGCTCTAAACTATGCACTCAAGCAAAAAAAACACATACACACACTCACAAAAAAAATCAAATACATGACACTAAGTATATCGCAGAAAAGCAAAGAGATCTACGTAACTACGAATAGTATGTTTAAATGTTGTTAGTGAAGAAAAATTTACAGTTGCAGGCAGCGAGTTCCAAAAATTGATAACATGTTCAACAAAAAAAAACATTTGTCGTACACTGCTGGTACATTGTGGCTTGCATAATTTATATTTGTGCACTCGTGTTGTTATCGACCGCGTAGCAGGGGCGATAATACGTTTGGTAGCGTCCATGTGTGTGTGTGTGTGTGTGTCCGTCCGTTTGTCTGTGGGCACTCTCTTGTTTGAACCGTTTGACCTTTGACCTTGATTTTTGGCATGAGGGTCGAACTTGACCTTGACTAGCCTGGTATTATAGGTCAAGGTCGTAGGTCAAAGGTCAAGGTCAAACAGTCAAAATTGTTTACACTCTCCCGTTTGAACCAGTGGTCCGGAGCAGGTCGATTTTAGGACTCAGCTTGCTGAGTTCATCCAATGGTAATTGCGAATGACCATTACCAGTCCATTGGAATTGTCTGTTTGTCAGTAATCAGGGGGCGTTCAACGTATCGCGCGTAAGCGGTCGATCAGCTTTAATTGAAACTGTGTTAAGTGTGAAAAAATCAGCTAGGTTAACTATAACAAGACCAAATATAATTTTATAGCAAAATATCGAAATAGGCCTACAGACTGAAGTAGGAGGGCCAAGTTTAGCGAGCCGTTCATCATATGATAAAAGTTCTAGGCTTTTAAATCGTTTAGTAAATCACCTCTACACTTTCTCTATTGAATCAATATCACCTTTAGAATGAGGGGACCAACAACAGGGCACACGGTCGTATACAACGAATACACGTATATATCAGTAGAGTTTCATCGCCAGAGATAAATGACCTAATTATACAGTTTGCACGCTGATGTGCTTTAGCTGTAATTTCGCCAATGTGACGCGACATTGACAAACTGCTGGTATAACAGTGACGCCCAAATCACGACAATATTCAACTTTAGTCAGTAACTGAGCCATCAAGGTGGTTGTAACAGGGACGCGGCCTACATCTACTAAACTACGCTTTACAACAGAAACTGGTAACAGCAACATGCATGATCACTCAGTTATCAAATAAACTGCAGTTTGCAATCTGACAACATCATCAACATATTCAGTTTTCAGATATACTGTAAGATCGCCAACAAATAGTTTAATTGTAATATGGTGCTTTTAGTGGTTTGGCGCGGTGATCTATGAACACAATAAACATAACAGGGTCGATGCTACTACCTTGACTCCACCACTCAACAAGCTAGCAACACTTGACAATGTAACACCAACTCTGGTTTGCTGTGTACGGTGAGCAAAAACGTTTTTAGCCGACAACCAAGCACCTGCCCACGTATACCAATTTAGGGATCAAATCAATTATTTCTGGTTAAGCGTATGCAGGCCAAACGCGCCAAATATTGAAACTTCATACTATCACTATCACAACTACTGCATTGATCTCGACCAAATTTTGCACAATAATAGAGACTACCAAGTACTCTTCATAAGTTGTCCACATATGCCCCAAACAAGGCCGCCATCTTGAAAGTCGAAAAAATCGCAATATCTAAAAATTGTTTGATCAAGCACAATATATCAGGCAGCCACTTTTTGAAAATGTAAAGTCACCACTTACCCTTCTAAATATCCTAAATATGCAGGATCAAAATGTTCTGTAAACTTGGCCTTCCAACTTCGTCGTCTCTAGGCCTATTTTGACTTGATATTTTCCTATAAAATTATATTTGGTCTTGTTACAGTTAATCTAGCTGATTTTTTCACACTTAACACAGTAATAAAACAACGAATATAAATATGAAAAACTACTGTTTATCAATAATGTTGATAGCAACGGATTACTCAGCATCACGTTGACATTCAGGCGATGTGATGGTGTTAAATATTAATATCCCTTTTATGATAATTGCAGTTTTTGATCCGTTGCTGTTAACGCCATGGATAAACTGCAGTTTTTAATGTTTATGAATTATATAATCCAGGGATTTCTGGATTACAAAACTGATCCGTATTAATCACGGGACTGACAGCCTAATCGCAGTGATGGGCAACTGTGTTAAATTTTTAGTTAAACTAAAACTAAATGTTAACTTTAAAAATTTAGTTAAACTTTAGTTGCAACTATTTTTTAAAATAATTAAGTAAATTAAAATGTATAGTTCAACTATTATCCAACCAATTACCTTTAAAAGACAAGAATAATGATGCATTCACACACACACACTGCGTGGCCTGTATGGCGTAAATGTGTCAGCAAGTGTGTTTCTAGTAATTATTTTTGCCTTGTTAGAACTTTGGTTTATACAACATCGAATAAGCTGTAAAGTTTTTTTTTCTATATAATTTAACAATGGCTTACACCGTTATTACTACACCTACACAGAATAGGCTTACTCAAATTTAGCTGCATACAGAGAGCATAGATAGCCTGCAACTTACAAGACACCCAAGCTGCGGCTTTGAAATGGCGAGTGAAGTCTTTGCAAAATACTAGACGGTCGCGGATATGTGCACTATGCGATCAGTTTCATCGACAAGTTATAAGAGTTAGACTTACTTAGTTGCAGTTTGAACATAACACGATTTTGTTAGATTGTTTAGTAATCATACTCGTAGAACATTTTGATGAAATCGGTTAAATTTTATCTTGAACGGTTGCATCGGTATGGTGAATACAAAACGTGCAGTGGATGGTGCAGATTTTGGCTCACCCAGTAAAACATTTAGCAGTAATGGCTAGTCGGTCTATTTTCTGTCCAGGTATTAAATTTTGGTCTTGCATTTTCCAGTCTCGCATTTTCCAACCATGTGGTTCAGTCCGACATTTGCTATTTCTGCATTTTCAGTCGACGCTGCTCTCCTGGTCGTCTGCGTGGACATTTTGCGAAACTGCAGAGCCGACAGACCACAGGAGACGATATTCCCATTACAGTGAGTGTTCTGCCGTTTCGCAGTAAGCGTAACACCCCCAGCCCGTTATAAAAAGGTTAATTAGCGTAGACCTACTAAGTTACACGCTTCTTCATCTGTCGATTTGAAAGTGCGTAGTCAATTTTAGCGAAAGATTGCCTTCTGAATGGATTTTCGCTTTGAGAAGTAATAAACAGACTGCATGCTCTTTTATGGTATGTCTTTAATGCATCAAATGACGACAGCTGATACACTTACATGCAGGTTGCAACTCTTGTTTATTAGCGCTGTACTTAGGGTGGCCCAAAAATGGCGCAATTTTTTTTCGTACGCCTTAACTTTATGAAATATCAACCGATTTTCTTTTTACTGTCAGAATCAGAAGAAAATTTGCAATAATACTATCACTACAGATGCCACCACACCTCAAATGCGTTACTATAGGGGCCTACTACCTTGTGAAATGTCACTGATTGGGGCAAACTGTCGCAGCATTTGATTGATCACGCCATTGGTCAGTGACGTCGCCGGCATGAATGCGTCGTCCAGCAGCAATGCGGACATACTGAACATTTGATATAAAAACTGCAGGATGTGACAGTTACTTTAGCCAGTAACTGAAGCACTAAACATGTTGTTTCCTGTTGTTAATTTCTTAAAATGTGTTGTTACAGAAGTCGTCTTGTTTTCAATTTGCTTTTAAGACACATGACATTTCACAAAGTGGTGTAGCGACACACTTGAGATGTGGTGGGATTTTAGTGATAGTATTATTACAAATTTTCTTCTAATTTTGACAGCGAAATAATTTCGTAAATCGGTTAATATTTAATAAATATTTTAATATTTTAATATATTATTTAAATAATATTTAATAAAGTTAAGGCGTACAAAAAATTTGTGCCAATTTTTTGGGCCATGCTGTACATGATGATAGGATTGGAGGATGTGTGTTTTAATCATTGTGGATGGCATTTAATTACTCACTGGTCAACGTATCCGTTTTTCGCCTGCAGGGGAAACATGTATCACAGATCAAAGTGAAATGTGGCGTGGAGAAACTGGCTAAATTCATGTTCACGCCAAATTTCACCTTAATCGGCTACGCGGCCCCAGAAATTATAAATTTGTGGAATATACTGTCCCTTTAATGGCGTATCGGGGACACTGAAAATGCCGGATCGGAAAATGCGAGACTGCAAATACGAAACCATCAGACAAAGTACGCTAAATTGAAGTGGCATGCCTTATTGCATTGGAGAAATCTGAGACCGAACAAACTAAAGACTACGGGCCTTTTTCGTGACATAATCTGTTGGCCCCCTAACCACTTAACTGACAAAGAATCACAAGAAATATTGTCGACTAAGCGCTAACATCAACGACGGCATTCCGTGACTGACGACTACTACAGGCCTAAACAGCAGCTGTCTGTAGTTAAAGCAATACAGAACTTGTAATGCTCGACTCGTCATCATCATCATCATCATCATCATCGTGTGGCTTGTCCTTGAATGGACGTTGTCGTTTCCATTAGCGACCTCCGTGCAGAAGGCTTGCACACGGAAAACACTTCAGCTGAGGTGTGTCTGGTAGCTCTATCGCCAGTCAAATGCGGGCAAGTTGGATGGCCGAAAACCAGAAAAATAGCCTGGAATCGGCCTTCTGCGCCCTGACACGCCCAGCAGCCCAGCAGGTAGACTTATTAAGTGGCAGCCTACACTCGCCACGTCACGGCTCAGTCATGGGCAAGTGAGGACTTTTTCATGGCAGCAGCCTGCGCCACCAGACTGCCGCATCCCCGTCCTGGTAGAGCCGTGGCTATTGGACCGCGACTACTTATTCGTTAGAGAAAACCCTGCTTATTTCGCAGCTAACCTCTATATCTCGAGGCCGTTCCACTATCCGCCACCTCAAGACGCAGACAGTTGCAGCTCTGCCGCACAATACTCGACTCACACTTGATAAAATTTTATTGTCAGTATTAGATGGACACCTTTCCAATACACCATGAGAGCATTTATATAGGCACAGTTTGCAACGAATCAAGTAGATCGAGAATTTAGAGTTTTCTAACATGTATATGGCGAAATTAAATTCTGCTGTTCCAGACATGTTGGTGCTTGCTGTTATGCCGGGCGGGCCACGCTTTCTAGTATGGTCACCCGCTGTAGTTCCAGCTACGCTAGCGCGGTATATTGCTGACGCGTCATGTGTCTGTGTGTCTGTTTGTTTGTGTGCCTGTCTGTGTGTCGGTATTGTGTCAAAACGGCTAAACATAGGATCACGCAAACAACGTCGTACTATAGCACAGAAACTCTAGTTTTTTGGTACCAAAGATCTTAGCTAAATTTGAACGGGGTCGCGCAAATATACCCACTGGGGCGACAAATGAAAGTGTTCTTTGGTTAAAATCTGTGATTCTCGACAACCTATTCGCCATAACTCGAAAACAGTAAAATAGATGCATAGTTTCTATTGAAGTCGAATAGAAAGTCGTACGTGCTCTATCGAACGATGAATGGTGACATTACCCATAACCTTGAGTGACCTCTAACCACCCCAAACCACTCCAATTTTTACATTTACGTTACCTTTCATATCTTCATAGCCGTTAATCACAGATATTTCAAATTTGGTATGTGGATTGATCCTAGAGAGCTGTCAAATTTTTTACACAAGTGCATGGGCTATATCAAGTCATTCATCGATTGCAAACTTTTTTCTATACTGACAAGCGCGTAGCTATAATGCGCCAATGCACTTCCGTCACAGACAGACGGACAGACGGACAGACAGACGGACACTGGCATAATCTCGCGCTAAAAATACGTTTCTACAATAGGCCTAAATCCAACAATACTGTACGAAGCTGAGTAACAGCTGCCGGTCGGTACATTGATGCCGATCGTCGCAGCTGTTGTGTACGCACTGACGCCGCTGCGGCTCGTGCGTTCGCGTGGAATCGTGCCTTGCCAGTCGCGACACTTGTGCCAACGCTATCCGTTCCGTTAGTTCGACGTGTCCGCAGATGCTGAATATGTAATAGCTTAGAGAAAATCTGTATATACACCCCGCTTCCTCGATCCTGCAGACACGCCTATCACCGTTTGCTGGTGGATTAGTCTTCGATAACGGACAGTGGATATATTAACAGTTCGGGCCGAAAGGGGACGATGGAGTTTCCGTTGATCGGGGTGATTAAAATGAACAGTTCACAGGCAGCGGTCGGTCGGCTTGGGCCGTTGTACAGTCGACGGCCTGTGGTCGCGGGGCTGTACGTCGGAGTGCTGGGCGTGGCGGCGGTCGTGGGAACTGTCGGCAACCTGGTCGTCATCGCGA
>Ga0209782_1000286_pt1 | contig 20590 bp, 11 predicted proteins | sample WorMetmaBAHAMAS1_FD_187390 | JGI IMG/M metagenome (GOLD analysis project Ga0209782, IMG submission 187390) | Marine gutless worms symbiont microbial communities from Max Planck institute for Marine Microbiology, Germany - Inanidrilus... | ecosystem: Host-associated > Annelida > Digestive system...
GTCTTGCATCAGATAATGCTATGATGTTCCCTGCAGCCTATGCTAGTAAGCTTGATGGATCAGTTTCATCTCTGTGCAGTCGACCACATGGTCCTGCATCTACCGTTCCCAACAGCGATGTTTACCAAAACAGCATTACTTGTGACATTCCGTATTCAGCTGCGGCATTTCCTGTGAACTACGATGCTGTAGTGAAATCTGATTCTGTGTCCTGTTGGTCAGAATCTCCCTACAAGAAGTTATTGACCGGAAACTTGCAGTGTGAAAACGACGGTTGTGTGCAGTATCCAAAGACAAAAAAGCAGAAAGCCGGTGACAGCAGAACGTTGCACTCAGAAGTGGACGGTCGAGAATATGAAGCATTGACATTTGGAGAGATACAGGAGCGGTTGATAACTAAAGTCGTTCAGAGTGGATCATTGTCCGGAGTATTTTGTGACGAACAGCAACACATCGTTGGCACGGATGAACACTGCACGACCGGGTGTCCGACTGGAAAGCTGCCAATAGGACGGCTTCCTTACTGTAAGATTTCACCGGTACAAAACAGGGTGTCGCTGGCTACTGAAATGGCGGTGTCGTCAGAATGCCACAATTTGCACAGAGCCGGCAGTTCACTGAGTATTCCTCGAGAGAAGCAGTCATTTACAACATCTACGCAAGGTATGTGGTCTCTCGGGGATATTTGATGTGATGCAGTGGACTGATTTCTGTTTGTCAAGCATGCGAGATATGCAAGCTTTTAAAATTTGAAGGTTTAGTCTGTTCTTGAAGTTTAGAGTTATTTTTGAGGGTGGGAATTTTTTTAAAGTTCAGTTTATCTATGTCTTGTATCTTGTGCTTTAATGCAGACTCACTTTACTTCACATGCTGCTGGTTTACTGTTTGTCTGTTTCTACATGTCAGAATGTTTGCTTGTTATTTCTGTTAATATTTCATATGTTTGATATTTATTTAACAATTTTTTTTGGTCTTTAAGTGAAGTGTTAAGACAAAGATTTATATGAGATTATGGATAATTGTTAACAGTAGTAAGAAAAATTTTGTGTGTCACTTGCAAGTAGATGAAAGCACAGTTGAATTGCACACATTACATTTTAGAATTATTTTAGTAATGTAAGAAATACGCTGTGTATCACTGATACTGATGAACTCTTCAGTTTCTCGACTGTCAAAAACTGTGAAATTTATCAAAGATGTCATCTTATAAGATACTTGGTGATCACACGTGACTAGTCTGGAAATGTCAGAGCAATTGAAATATGTCACGAAGTTTATGAAAGGTCAAAATGTAATGGTCCTGGAATTTGTGATTGGAAATTAGTTACTATTGATTTTGCTGGTCCTTGTGGGTACCTCATTAATCTTGCTTTTTCAAACAGCAAGGAATAAATTTGTGTTGCAAAAAGTAGCATTCGTACTTTTACAAAATGTAACGTGATCTCGGATGCCATTTGGTGAATTTCTGCTGTTTGGAAATTGGTCACCTCGATGAGAAACTATAATCCTAAAGACACAGTATAACCTAACATGTAAAAAGTGCTGCTGATAAACACTACATGTCGCACACTTTGTATGCTGTAATGGAGTCTTGTATGTTGATGATTTGTATTGTTTCAGAGACGACTAGCATCTCATCTGTGGCTGCTATGTCATCAGTGGCCTCCCGACTGCTGATGCAGGCCGCCCATCTACCATTGATCTCATCGTCAGATGTCAACATGCTGATAGAACGTGAGCTGACTAAAACTAGCGATTCCACTTCTGCTGTTTCAGCCGATGCCAACAGCATTTTATCCTACAGACATCTGACAAACAGCAGTCCGGCATACAACACCACAGCGTCAAAGTATCTCACTGATAATGACTTTCCGGCTGCACCAGTGCGAGAAGTTGATGAAATAGGTTCCGATAATTGTGACCGAAAACCGTCTGTGAAAAGTGTGGCAGAGAGCAGGGTGCATAAACTACAAGCAGATGATAGTAGGACACGGTGCTATGGGACGGGAGAATTACAGATCCACTATAAGCCGGGTCTAACGGCCGACGTAAAGAAATCTGACAGCCTTACTGGCCGAGGTCCATCTTTGTGTTTACCTGTGGAAAAGACGAGCTACGTTTTAGCTTTAGGTGAGCTGCCTTGTAAGTCATCCGCATCACTTGCTGGACTTGGTCAGAACAGTTTGCCAGCCAAGGAGATTAACAACAACTGCCGGCGTGGTTACACTGGTACAGTCCGCAAGGCAAAGATTGGCCGCGGTGTGAAAACAGACTGCGGCGCTGCCGTACGCAAGTCGAAGAGGTGTAATCGTGGTCGCCGATATCGTGAGCTGATGTCACAAGGCGTCCTTCAGCATCACTCGTCGAGGAAACGTTGTGAATCACTGTCCATGTAAGTTCACCGAGCCGACGTTAAATTGTTTGCTGTCTGTTGCACTGAGCTCTTGCACTCAGCATTGCAAAACCACGGCAGATAACTTTGACACTGTCGTTTGGGTGACAATCAGAATGTACTTCCTGTTACAGAAACAACAGTCAGTATAAACAGTGTATAATTTTTTTTACTTTGGGAGGTTCAGTAGTTCTATAGGATAGAAGAATGCTAGTTCTAAAAACACGGTGTTTTGTTTGTATTGTTATGAAGGCTTGAGACGAGTGGTGATTCCAGCAAGCAGCAGACTGGTTGTCGTGAAGTGGCTGGTGGAAGTTTGGTTTCATCTAATGCCGGCGTTAGTTTACAGGAACGATGCAAGCGTGTCAAGTCGTGGTAATTCATAATCAGTGTGCCTGCTAATTTGCGTTCTGATTGTGTTAGTTATTGTCGATAGCCAATGATGTTCCGCATGATTGGTTCATTTTTTTGATGTATTAATTGCACATTTGAAATGCCAGTAACTGTACTTAATGCAAATACTTACATGCACTCATGCAGCTTGATACCATGTTGTAGCATTGTATGTCAGATATCTGTCTCTGTGTAAATATGAATATGCCTTGATTATTCCACAGTTGGCACTGACACCAGTTTAATGTCCGTAGCCAAAGTAAACCTGTTATTACAGGTTGTCTCGTTGATTCCGAGATGGAATTGTCAACACAATTTTCTCTGTAAACTATGAGCATTGGACAATACTACAATTTTTCCTTCCAGACACCAATGAGAGGACTCATTTGGTGAACTTGACCATTTACTGTTGAATCTACATGTTGAGTGTGTTGATAGTTAATTTTTTGGACCTTGTTAATGTGATCTGATGACTTAAAAGTTGTGTTGTACTTTTGAATATTTTCAGTAGTGACGTGCAGACCCTTGCAGTTCCGCTGTCTCAGCATTCAGTCACTGTCTCTAGTACTAAACAGACTGCACCACCGTCTCCTGAGCCGGTCGGCCATCAGTCGGGTTTACCGCATGAAATACCTGCCAAGTTGTCGGCCGCATCGCCAGGTACATAACTGGTTACATCAATCACACATGCGCTGTGCACTTTATGTTGCATGTTTGTAGAAAATTGGTTCAAACTGTATGCCAAAGTGTCGTAATTATTGACGGTAGACAGATTTTGACAGTAGACAGCAATTGTCTGTTGGTGATTGTAGCGTGTTGTCATTATAGGAGATTCCACACGGTGGCTAAATATATGCGAACTGCGACGTGAAACGAGAGATTTGCGGAGGCGGTCGAAACAACATGAACGCAAGCCGCCCAATTCTTCAGTCATTCATCTGTTTCACATCTAGGCATGTATCTTTGATTTGTAGTTTCCATGACCATTGTCAACTGTAAACTTTGATAATGCATTTAAATGACCTTTCATTAAGAAGCTGGTGTTTTGACTACGTGATAGGTAGATGTGGCCTATTGCTTCCCACATCGTGATGCAGCAAGGTCTGTGTGTATGTAGTCATGACAACCATGAGCCCTGCAAAAAATTTTTGAGCTGATCGAGATGCTGAGGACTCGCATTGGCCAAAGTAACCGTGTGGGATGGGCCCAGATCTTCCCATGGAAATGGGAAATCTTGGGGAGATGTGCCTGCCTGTTGTAAAGTATAGTGACTGTGACACTGCGGAGTTGATGTAGTGTACATGCGGTTAAGTATTTGAACTCAGCTGGTGCTGTTGTATCCAGTGGACGAATCCATTTGCTGACGAGAGGGGTGGCAATGCAGCCTGTTCCCAAATTACTTTCGGCAGTCTTGTTCAAAATTCACTGTGAATTTTGTACGCACAGCCCTGCATATAGGTTGTCCATGGATTGTGAAACATTGCCAAGTCTCCAAAGATCTTTAGTTGCATCACCAGCCTTAGTTGACTAACCAACAGTTAGCGTCAGCTGAGCTAAGTGTCGCTGGACATCAATCGACCAGTTGGCTTTGAAGAACTTGTCCGACTCTGCCAAGATCTCCGTTTCAGGAATGCCACTCTGGATTGTGGAGCCTTTTTTTGCGAGTTGCATGCTCGTTGTGGTGTCAATGTCAAAACACCGAGGCAATTTTAAGAGATTTTTAAGGATTGCTTTGGCTGTCCAATTGCGGACATACTTTATATTACATTTACTGAACTTGACGTTAATTTTGCTTGTGTAATTGTTATTAGAGCCGCACCATGAGTCGGCAGTACATGGCAACACGTGTCAACTTTGTGGCAAAGAACTTGACGTACACGTTTGTTGTCGAAGGATTTCTCAACGTGTTTGTAGTATATTATGCAGTTGTGTTTCTGTTCATGATCTTGTACAGCGTGTTGTGTGTGTGTGTAAACTAGTGTGTGACATAAAGTGTTTGTTAAGTATGGTACATGGTAATTGTTGTCATGGTAACTAATTATGTTTTGTACAAGACTAATTTATGAACAGTATATTCTGTATTTTAAATGCCATATTATGGCTCTGTTGATATGCATTTTCCATGTCTTGGACATCGTGATCTTGGTTTTATAGTAAGTTGTTGACATGGTGCGTTACCTGTTTATATTTGCTAATCTGTTTGAAGAGTTTTTTAAATTTTAGTTTTTATACAAACCAGGGTTTCTAATTTCATTCTATTAAAAGAGGATGGTTGTCGTCAGAGTGTACATCAAATGTTGTGCTAGGTAACCATTATACGTACAACTGTTAATAAGCACTACAAAAAAATCTTAAGGAAGAGCACATTATGGTTATAATATTGGTGTGAATCTACCTTTACTCATCATCTGCTGTGTGTATGGAACCAACAAGTTCCAACAACAAATTGACATTGATTGGCTTTGGCCATAATTTTGTGTGCATGTTACTGCTGAACGCATTGTGATTTTCCTGGAAAATGTTCACTCGACTCCTGTACTCATTTCTGATGGCTATAATTTTGAATACATAACTGCTTAAATATTAGGCCCGTTTCACATTAGAAGTTTATTTTGAAATAAAAATTTTGAAATTTTTCTTTCGAAAGTAAGCACTTTCACATTGGAAATAAACTTTCGAAAGGCAACATCGTCGACACTTCATTCGATGTTTGTAAACACTGGCCGACTGACCAATCACAGCACTCCGTAAGTGAAATTACGCAGAACCATTTAATCGGCTAGTAATATAGACCAAATGGTGCAGTTCATAATGATAACAAAATAGACTCAGTGTGTGAATGTTACTTGCCACGGTCGGCCAGAATCGTCCAGACTGCTAAGCAACATTCATATAAGCGGACAATGACTTTACACAGTACAGGTTAGTTGCTTTTAACACAATATTGATTAGGCTACACATTGCAAAACTATGAAGCACTTTTGCACAGTTAGAACAGATGTGAAAGATATATCAACAAATATACTTAATAGTACATCACAACATAACAACCATGCAGTGATATGCATGTGGCCTAAGCCAAGAAAAATGTGCGAGACTGCCACTTATTCCAAATCAAGACCAAGATTGAGGTGTTGGCCCGAAACCAATAGGGATTTCAGTCAGGTTGCACTATCCAGTATCCCATGACTTGAATAAATTGAAGCTCATATCACAGTTATAACGTAATCAACAGCCTTTGGTGGGCGTTTACTGTGAACAGTCACTCGAGACTGTAACATCTTAGATGAGACATCGGAACACTGAGACCGAGGTGCCGGCTGAACAAATGTGAGTGACTGCATGCTACTAGTATCTTACTATCGGAAATAATAGTTATCAATTTTACAATTTGCACCAGCAAGCTAGCGTATAGTCACACAATTGTTATTCTGGATGGCGCCTCATGCATGCAGTCTCGGTGACTTGGACGCAACGCGTCCTGATGGGTCTAGTGTGTCTACATATCAACTGGCAAATGCTTCGGTCTTGCTAGGAGAGGGTAGTTTAGGTCCACGTTTTGTTAGATTGTTGAATGACAACATCGACATAAAGATATAGGTGTGTCTCGTGTGTGGTAAGGCCTCTGTCATTTCGTTGCATTGCGTCATTGTCTTCAGAGATCGTTACGTTACGTTACGTTGCTACCGCGGTCATGTGCTTTTGTTTACAAGTGCGACTTCCTGGTTCTGCAGAGGGTCAAAATTTTGCAAAATTGCGTTAAAATGCTGCAGCGTTACTGCTGGTTATTCTGGTCGCTACTGTGCAGTTTCACGTCGTTCGCAAGTTTCGATAAATTTCCGTTCCAAGATCCGAAGCTGCCATGGAAGACTCGCGTGGACGACCTGGTGTCGAGGCTGAGCTTGGAGGAGATGGTCAATCAGAGTATAGCGGCGTACCGGACGACGCCGGCTAGCATCGAGCGTCTCGGCGTGCCGCCATACTTGTTCATCACTGAATGCCTTCACGGTTACGTCGACAGAAACGCTACCGCTTTTCCGCAGTCCATCAACCTCGCTGCCACGTTCAGGTAATGACTCAACTAAAAAAAAGTAAAAGTTCTCCCGTAGTCGTTACCGAGCGTTTGGCTCGGAGTGCATCCCGGTGTACAGGCAGTCAGCCTGCAGGTGACTTCACGTCATCAACCTGGCGGTAGGCTACCATTACTTTATGCCAGGCCTGTGGTTTACTTCCCAGCCGAACAGTCTCACCGCCGATTGGCCAGTACCAAATTATACTGCTTGGTGACAGAGGCACATGGGTGTGAACAACTTGCCCAAAGTTGTTACTTGACAGTGCGTCAGCTAGAGCTCGAACTCGCGACCACTGAGTCACCAGTTCGATGCCTTAGCCACTCGACTATCGAATCACTCAGTGATTCTAGTAGCTGCAAGAAAAGAAAAAAACACTATGCAGCTAAAGTAGGGAAGTCTCTAATGACTAGTACAGATTGTACTGAATAAGCAACAGTTTATCAAGCAGATATGATGTGGTAACGTTGATCTTTTTAGTGCACTGTTAATTGTTTAACTGAACGGAAGTTCAGTTGGTAACATATGCGTCTATGTACATGTAGCCGAGAAGTTGTTTACAACATGAGTGAGGCTGTGTCATACGAGTTGCGTGCATTTTACAACGATGACATTCGTCAAGGTGTTTATGGCAAATCAGGCCTGAGCTGCTTTTCACCAGTTATCAACATCATGCGCCATCCACTTTGGGGTCGCAACCAGGTAAATGCCATACCGATTACACGTCCACTGATGGTGTAGCTTGAGCTGTATAATTATGTTGATTGTTGCAACTGTTTGAGAAGGAAATCGTTGTATATAACATTTCAGGACAGTAATGTCTGAGTTTTGTATATTGTCGATGGGGCTAGAAGTCAGTCTGCCAACTGTTATATTATGTTGCTGATGTTGTCGTGTAGGAGACGTATGGTGAGGATCCATACCTTAGTGGCGAGCTGGCAACGGCTTATGTTCAAGGTCTGCAAGGAAATGATGATCGCTACGTCCGCGCTAATGCCGGCTGCAAACATTTTGCTGTTTATGCTGGCCCAGAAAACAGTCCTGACCCTCGATTCAGCTTTGATATAAGGGTATGGTTGACTTGAAGTTTTATGACTTGCATGATATGAAAAGAATACCAGATGATATTGTGGAATGTGTGCCAGCAATATAAATATTGTTTTACTTCAATTTCAGTGGCCATTTTTTATGAACCAGGGTTAGCCTGGTTTATTTTTTAAAACTCCATTGTGGATTTGAGGACAGTGTTTATTGTCGATGTTTGCAAATGTGGATTTATTTGTTGTTTGTTTAGCTTGTTAGATGCATCCGCATTATGCTGGTTACCTTATAGGAGAAATTACTTGCATGATGCATTTTATAAGCAGAGCAGTATGCAGTTATTCCAGTTGTATATCAACAGCTTTTCTGGTCAGTTGAAATGGAGACTGCTGCTATACTGTAAATGTACGTTTTTTGTAGGTGTCTGAAAGAGATCTTCAGACGACATTTTTACCGCAGTTTCAAGCATGCGTTGACGCCGGTGCACTCAGTTTCATGTGTAGTTATTCAAGGTACCTCTCATCCCTTGTGTCTTCGTGTCAGCTTTCATGAAAAATTTGACTGCTCAACTTACTCGTGGCAGTATATGCCCTGTGCTGTGTTGCAGTATCTTTTCATCATTGGTGCACACATCAGCTTTTGTTGTGTTAGGTGTGATTTTATCTGTACCGTGCTATGTGACTGGATGTGAAGAATGTCTGGCATAATGTGCTTTTGTGTCAGTTGGGACATAAATCATTAACTGAGTAAATAGATTTTCATCTCCAACCGTCTCTGTTATTGCCGACTGCCACATTTGTATGTTTGATCATTGCTATGGGCCTGCTCTCTGTATCATGGGTCTTTTTAAACCATGTAGCATACAAGCAAAAGTTGCATTTTAAGCTTATTCTTAATCTTATTGTTCTTTTCTGCATCTCTAACTGTAACAGCTTATAACTCGACAGCAGTTTCACCTGTGAGGTAACTGCAACATCATATTCTGCGAGATGATCTGAACCTGTTGACTTCGGCTCTCAACATCTCAATAGTGATGCGACTTTTACCCAATTCTGGTCTCGTTTGAAGAACTTGTTCGCTAATAATGCAGTACGCTGTGTTGTAATGTTGCTGGTACGATCAGTCTGGATGGCGTGCCGGCATGTGCTAACAAGAGGCTTCTCAGAGACGTCCTACGTCTCAAATGGAACTTCACTGGTTACGTCGTCAGCGACGATGATGCTCTGGAGTTCATCATGGACCAGCATCATTATGTCAACGACACTTTATCAGCTGCTGTTGCTGCTCTCAAAGGCGGCTGTAATCTGGAGTTGACTGATAATCCCTCAACCCATGTCTTTCGGAGAATACCGGAGGTGTGTCTAACATACCTAAATTACTGCTTTTGTGATCTTTGACATCAAATGTTTTCTTATGAATTACTGAGTTTTTGCTTTAATTATTTAGAGGACCAAACTTAACTCATTATCTGTCATTTCATCAATTAATTATTATTTGGAGTGTGACATACATCTGTCATCTTGCGTACATGATCACTGAGGTATATAAAATAAGGTCACCACTTACAACTGGCAACTGGAATGCTCTGGCAAAGTATTTTCAACGCAACAGTGCTGTGTCAGCTGGCATGCTACTGATTACTGAAGACAAGAAGGAACTGCTATTTTGGTATATGTTAATTGGTGTGTTAAGTAGCATTCTCACTGCGGCCGTCGATTGCTGTCATCGTGCTCAAACTCTAGCAGTAGTAGATTTTGGAGCCCATCAGTGACCAACGTTGGTCTATGCATATGAATATTAATGAAGCCCAGCCTGCGTGCGTGCATAATTAATCACGTAATTGGGTATAGCGGCCTAGAACTACACTGCAATGAGTTGTGGTCAATGATCAATGTTGGCCGGCGATGGGGCTACAGTGAGAATGCTACTTTGTTGGTGGTGTTGAAAGTACATACACGAACTGAACGTCTATCGTGTAGGTTTAGACAGCTTAGTTTGTGAGCACAAAGCGCATTGTGTTGATTGCTATTAGTAACACTGGTATTCTTTGCATTAGTATTACTAATACTGAGGAGTCTCACTGGATGAAGACAGGTTCAGTTGTAAATGTTGATGACATACACTACATATAGATGGCTGTTTATAGCTACGGGAGGTAGAGATGCAGAGTGTAGCAGTTCGCAACATGCCTCACCACTGTGATAACTCAACACAGCCGAGGTATGCAAGGCTGAGTTGACCTAGTTGGCTTGGTTACATACCTGCCCCAAGACGGTCACCCGTCCCATTGCAGTACTAGCCTGGCTGAACGAACATAGACTAACTTTGTTCTTGTGTTGAATGAAGCTCAACTATTATAAACTGCCTATCAAGGACAAAAGGGCATCTGGCTAACCCAGATTTATGTGAAAATGGTCGTTAATGTAAAATATTTGTCATAGTATTAAGCCGAACTTGTATGTATGGTTGTGACAGGCGGTGGAGAAACGTCTGTTGACACAGGAGGACATGATGCTAAGCCTGAAGCCGTTGATCTATACGAGAATGCGACTGGGAGACTTTGACCCGCCAGAAATGAATCCTTACTGGACAGTCGACAAGTCGGTGGTGCTAAGTGACACCCACCGCGAGCTGGCCGTCCAGGCTGCGTCCATGTCCTTCGTTCTCCTGAAAAACCTGAAGAAGTATCTGCCGATCAAAAAACGCTTTCAGAAACTTGCCGTGAGTTGACATTCTTGCCAGCAAGTTTTTGGAATTTGTCGGGCATATGTTGTAATTTTAACATTACGGTTTTTAACAAAATGGCAAATTGTTTGCTGTACGTGGTAAAAAAATATCCATATATCCACATGGATATTTTATGGCAAGTTTTCCATATTTTGATGGAACTGGTTCCATATAGGTTTTTATCTGTCAGTCGGCAGAATAATGAAGCCCAGGCCTGTATTACAGTGTTATTCTATTATTATTCCGTCACAACTATGATCTTTGCAAAATGACTGAACCGATCAAGATGCTTTTTAGGAAGGGACGGACATGGGTGCACTGAAACAACTGTGGTGCATATGGACACAGTCGGGCGAATACAATTGAATGATATAAAACGGCGGCTGTCATAACCATTACTGTGGCAAATTGAAACTGGTGCATCCACGAGTGTTAGTTTCTCAGCTTTGTCCACTCCGTGGCTTCTGTCCAGTGTATGCTATATACGACTGAATACGTAGGCGGTCGTCAGACAGGTGGACAGCGCATCCAGCCTTTGTCAAGTCTAGTAGTGTAGTAGATGACGTCAGGTCAGTCTTTTAAGTTACGTTCATATCTCTGACATTGTTGATTTGGTCACAACCAGGGTTCCGGCTTATAGAAACCTATGCCACTTACTTCCCCGTTGATTCTGTACCAGAACACGTGGAAGAGTCAGGTCAGAAAGACTGACCTGGTGAAGGGCCGTTATAACCACCGAGGTTATTGTGATGATGATGATGCTGGTGTTGTAGATTGTAGGTCCACTTGCCAACAATGCTGATGTTCTCTTTGGCTCATACACTGCCGCCCCGGATCGCCAGTTTACACGGACACCACTGGAAGGACTTACAAGTCTGGGCTATGATACTCGGCACGCTGCCGGATGCGATGATCCGCTGTGTACTGACTACAATGCTACTGCTGTCAAAACCGCTGTCGTCCGTGCAACCTTTGTTATCGTTTGCCTCGGTCTTGGTACGTGAATTTAGTGGTTGTTCAGTCTGCTGTTGTCTAAATAACTTTATGTTCCAAGTAAATGATGATTTACATTACTATTAGTCTTCGTTGCATACACTAAGTACATACACTCTATAGATGTGGACTGTTTATATGCATATATGGGCTCTGCAGCAGTGATGCGTACTTGATTTATTTGTTTATTTCGGAGCTATATAGTGAATTTAGTTATATGGCTTGTTTGCTTAACTTCCAGGAATGTGTATTACACGGGGATCCTTATCCCTGCGAAAAGTGGAAATTTCTGGGGATTTCCGTCCCATGAACACCATTGTGATTCTGTGCTGCACAGCATGCAGTAAAAGGGATTATTCAGTCATCAGTAGCAGCGTGAAAGCCAGACTGCAGGTAAGTAAGTAAGTAAACGACTTATATAGCACCAGGTCTTAAAAAGAATCAGGGCGCAGGTCGACTGCTAGTGCTAACTGGCGGTATCTTTAAAAATCAACCCCTGCTGTGTGGCCTCAGTGGCCTGTTACAAAATTATTTTGCTCTATCTTGTTATTAATTTATTTATCGAAATGCTTTTTAATTGACTTATATATCTGATGGAATTTATAATATTTTTGCAAGCCGAGTGCTTAGCATTTACATGGAGGATGATTGTACATTGCAAATTCTATCATTACGAAGACGTGATATAACCTAAATTATATTAAATGCCAAACAGACCTCTTACGTTGTGTTTATAACTTATTTAATGATGACACAGGTACAGGACTGGAGACCGAGGGTCGTGACAGGGTCGACCTCGACCTTCCGGGCAACCAGCTGCAGATACTCAAGGACGCAATATTCTACAGTAAGGCTCATTACAGTAGTCGACAGAATGTATGTGCTTTTTCCGATTTGTCTCGAGTTACTCGACTTTACCTCAGTACTTTGGCACAAGAAAGGCATCTGGTTTACAAAAATACCTACTCTTCGATTTTTATTGTATTCTTATTTGAGTTACTCAGTCTGAATTGGATTAGACAGAACCTATAAATAGTAGTATTTAATTTTTTAAAGACATGGAGATAGTGATTACTGTTTCCTTTCTGATATGAGATTATGTATTAGAAGACACAAATAGCATCGAGTCGTATAAAAGCCTTCTGTGCCAGTTGTGTCCAAGTTTCTGTTACAGAAAGGAAAATAGCGAGTGGATACACCCAGGTGTGACTAGAAAATGGACATTACATTGGAGGTGATAGTGGTACTAGATATGGTAACGAATTTCTAGTAATAAGTGGAAGGCAGCTCACTGTGAGAAGTAGCTGGATAACCAGTTGAACCAACTTGAGTCTCTTTATTCACATTATCCAGACCTGTGCGGCTTTATGGGGTAGACTGGGATATTTTATCCTCGCTAACTCAGTCCCACTGTGACACAGTGTACGAATACTTAGTGAAACTGTCTGCAGAGTTGTCATCAGTTACGTCATTTTTTTACTGCAGTACTCTGATAATCTCTCTAGCTGCCACAGCGTATAAAACGAGACAAGATAATTATGACAAAGGATACACCGCTCAGCCGGATTATAATTTGTAATGTTTTAGTATAATTTTTGGTGTCAATGGTTTTATTGCATTATGCTGGCTACAAAACTACTGCCCTATGTTGGATCTGTTGGTCTTTTCCAAACTGGACACTCCATAACGAGACAGCAAAGCTGGTTCGGTGTATTTTGGGTTACAATGTTGTAGATATCGACTGGTGCACGACTGGTTTTGTTATGATAGGTTTAGTGTCTTCAAAATGAATGTAAATGACTGTCTGGGAAGAACGTCTGTGAATGAAGTCGTCTATTTTTATGTCGAATAGATGCTAAACCGTAACTCAGTTGATCATTTAAAATTCGGTATTGACAGAAAATAAACAAATGAACCCAATACTGAATGAAGATGTTCAGAGTACAAGGGTTGGTCGTGTGTTTGTGTGGAGGTCGCGAGGCGCCGCTGGTGCTGCTGCTGTTCAATGCCGGGCCGCTGGACATCACATTTGCACAGGAAAGTCCGGAGGTTGATGCAATCATCGCGTGTGGCTACCCAGCCCAGGCGACCGGCGAAGCACTCTACAGAGTGTTGACGGCAACCGGTCCACACTCGGTGCCCGCTGGGCGGCTCCCCGCCACGTGGCCTGCACAGCTCAACCAGGTGACTGACTGCTGCTGCTGCTGCTGATGATGATGATGATGATGATGATGATGATATTTTTTGAGGAATCTGGCTGCTTTGCAGTCATAAAAGTCATTTCAGTGTTTTCTCTCCGGCTTTATGGTGCTGGGTGTCGAGTTCCTTTAGAGCCAAATGTTAGCAGTTGTCTGGAAAACATATTCGACACAACTCCGACATTCTTACAAATTGATTGGACATTAGTTGTCAACTTTGTCAAATGTCTACAAAAGTTACATTTCTTATGCAAGTTGACCAAAAGTGATGTCCTGATGCTTTCTGTGCATTTATTGTGGTCAGAAATGTGCTAAAATATGGAGACATTTAATGATTTATTACAATTGTTCAGAACCAGCTGTACTTTGGCTGTGTTGCCATACTGCCTATGAAACAAATAGTGCTGGAAATGTCGGTATTATCACAGATAGCAATGCAGATGGGCATGCTGTGTAAATTATTAAGTGCAGTATGTAAACTAAGCAATTTTGCATACTCCCATCTGAGACTTTTTATGCCACCAATCACTGAGATCTCATATTCAGCCCATTGTAGGAGTTTTTGTATGCGAGTGGAAATTATGGTGGAATTACTTGAAATATTTTTAGGAATTGCATTTACAGATATTGTGTAAGTTTGCCTGTTTATAAATTCGCATGCCAGGCTAGAGGTTTGTTATTATAAAATACGCAGGAGTGGAAACTGTTATATAACTTCATCAACTCAGTTGGCCTCTAGCTCAGATGGTTGGGCCATTCTGCTTTCCATTGGTTGATAAGTTTCAGCCATCCGTTGCGCTGGCTCTGGCTGTTCCAAAGTAAGAAAGCAGTTTAGCATTAGCTGTTTAGTTTAGTTTCATAACAGTATGGAATCTGCATTTCTTTTTAAAACGAAACTTGTATTCACAGATGAACAGTCCGACTGTATGTCAGTCTGACAGAATGAAGTTTGATATTACTACAGACAGATTAGTCGTTTTCCGACTTGCCGAGCATTGCATTCAGTGCCGTGCTGATAGTTTAATGAAACTTGGTAATGAAGCTACAGATTTAATGTAAAGTGTGTCCATCTTTGTTTACAACACAACAAACATGACAGCGCATAATGTGGTTTACACTCTGTGACAGCTGAGCCTCATATTTGAAATGTTGAGTAGTAAACTGCTACTTTTATTTGTGTCATGTTACTCAGGTGCCACCGATAACCAACTACAATGTGTCTGATGGTCAGACGTACCGATACCTAGCGGTAGATCCTCTATATCCATTTGGCTACGGTCTTTCTTACTCAAAATTCCACTACGCGCATCTTTTTGTCAGTCCGACTACCATCAAACCAGGACAGAATGTCTCCGTTACAGTTAACGTTACCAATCGTGGTCCTTATGAAGCTGATGAGGTATGAAGGAAAACTACATATCATGAGTTTTCGTTTATTTTCGTCACTTACAGTATATTTACTGGCTATGTTGTACATTGACAGACATAAGAGATCGTTCGTTCATTCTATCAGGAGTGGTGGTAGACTGTTGGCAGCCACCGCCAGCGCTGAGGCCTAGGCCTGGCCCAGTGCACTTTTCCCCTCTAACCCCGGGGCTTGTACAGTATATTTATAGAGCCCAGCATAGCTGGTGGGTTTCTCTGGCATGGTGCCAAAGTGCGGCCCTCCTATAGGACCGCTGGGCCCTGCCATCTGTTGTCTCACCGGCGGCTTTTACCTTATGCAGACCCCCCCAATCCGGGTGTGATGGCCTGTCACATTTGAAAGAGGACACAGGCGGACCCTCTTTACCTGCCCAAGAATTTAATCTCATAGCATGCAGAAACCTGACTCGACATGCCGGCAGCAGCGGGAGACGAACCCACGCCACCTAGCTAGCCAGCCAGGCTCACTGCACTGCTGCTCAGCGAGAATGTTAGCCCACTGAGCCACTGAGGCAGGTCAGACATAAAAGAGATTATATCATTACATTTTTATCATTTATCTCTGCAAAGCACGGAGGTTAAGTCAAAAACTCCTAATACTGCAGATGAATTTTTGTGATATTTTTGGAGTGTATATAAGACTTGGAACAATGAAAATTTGTTGGATTTTGTGACTGTACAGTGGAGTCTACATGGGTTTTATCAGTGTGTATGGATGTCAGTCCGTCCAGTGCCATAGTCTCATCCTCGCTCTGCTACGAGTTTTGATACACAGACTCATATTAGCGGTTTATACAGGTGACGGTTGGTTACGTTTACACTGCCAAAAGTTGTGGTGAGATAACAACAATTTATGGATCATCGTCCATGCTCAGGCGGCTTAAGCTGGTGTCAGTGAAAGAACAGATGTCACTTGGGCACATGAACAGCACTTGGCTTATAATAAATTGAGTGACTGATGAGATGCTGACTTGATTATCTTTCTGGAGTGATTCTCGTATGGTCAAGCTCATGCCATTGCCAACCTATCATCTCTTGATTCGTTATAATACAGAATAGTGATAGATATACATAGATAGATATTTTATTTTACACGATATAAAACACAATTCCAGACAGAGTAAATACAATACAGTGGAAGGCTATCAGACGGTAAACACCATCAAAGCTGGTCGTGTGTGTAGTGTTGCCTTTCCGTTGCCGGCATGCCCAGATTGTCCTGTAAACGACGCCGTTAAGTGAAACTCTGACGGTGACTAGTGATCATTTGAGCTGCTGTCATTGTGGCAGGTGATACAAGTGTACTTGTCGTGGGTGAAGTCCACCGTTCCAGTACCACGATGGACCCTCGTCGGGTTCCAGCGAGTGACCATACCACTCAGCTCTACTGAAACACTGAGGTTTACCATCACTGCTCGACAGATGTCCGTGTGGATCGACGACGACACCGGATTTGCAATTCAGACCGGTAATGTAACGATACTTATCTCTGTTAATTTGTACGGTTGATGTAGGCTAAAAAAATTGATTGATTGAATGTATTTCTTAGCTGACTAATTGATTTGATGGAACTCCCTTCCTGACTCACTCCATTCATTCATTTAACTCCGTCAAGTGGCATCTTAAAACACACCTTTTATCAGCAGCTTTTCATACTCCGTAGCTCCAGCATCTCATACATACATACATATAGATTTATATAGCGCCAAAAATGGCCATTAAATGGGTGTTGGTGTTATTGTAGAATTAGGGTTAGAGTTCATAGTCGATATCTGCATATCGGCGACCTCCGGCTAATGCATGATTTAGTCACATCATTGTTGATATGTGCGTAGGTGACATGATTGTCTATGTTGGCGGCCAGCAGCCTCACCAGCGTGTTAACGTCGGCTCCAACTTCCTGCAGGCCACGTTTACCATCAGCGCCTGATTGATGTCCAGATGATCAGTGTGGACTTTCAACAAGAGCACAGAACATTGCATGCTGCAGAAATAATCAGTGTTGTTTCCTCAAATTATGCTCTCATTTAGCTGTCCGCAGGGAACGGCTATATGTTTTTGCACGGAATTATCAGTATGTTTACCTTTATTCCGGTACAAACGCAGTATAATGGTTACTTATTTAATGGTTGACTGGGTATCATTCATTGTTGGTTTGTTTACATTTGTAGATCATTTATTGTTTAAAGCTTTTTTTGATAATTACTGTTATAATTAAGAAGAAAATAAAGCAGTGCTAAGTTGGACTCGCAGTAGGATGCTGCTGTATTACTCGAAGTGGAGTAACCAACCAACCAACCAACCTCGAAGTGGAGGGTAATGCGTGTCTATGGATGTACGCATCCACCAAGAGGAAAACTGCCTAAAACTGACCCTATCCAAAAGGCTAGCCCTGCTAACTCATTGGGCAGCTATTGTAGCAATACAACCGAGTAATAATCGCCATCCATCCAGTTGTTACTGATTACCACCTTAAGAATCAGTAAACATGCTAATAATATTTTATATCATAGATATCTGACAAGTATGCCATGTGAAGCGTGTTTGATGGAGAATTAATAGAACGAAGTGATTGTGACATAAACGAGATATTGCATGTATGAAGTATTTTGAGATTGGCTGTTGATGACACTTAGCTGTGTTTTGCTCCTATCTTTATTTTGCCGTTGCCTTATGTTGGTGAATAACAGACACCTGCTCACATATTATCTTGTCATTGGAGAGCCATTGTAAAGTATCGATGACCTCGATGTGGCTGAACTGTGACCTGGCGGATATAAAAAAAGACTGAACTCTGATGAATGATCGATGAGGAAAGACATTCAGCCACGCACTTATTATATCATTCTCCCTTCGTGGTCTCGGGGCAACCAGTTCTGACCGTGGTTCGCCATTCAACCAGTTTGCATGTCATGTGTACCTGTTGTTAACAGCTTTAACACTTTCTACGTCAAAACTTTTTGATAGAGTTAACGAGCCGTGGAAACCGTAACATAGCATGAACATTGAGCATACGTGTGGCGTGATAATGTCGTTAGTGGGAAAAAGCGAATGACTGTGATATTAACTAATGCAACATCTGTACTAACAGCTTATTTATGTTGATAGTTTGACTTGTACTATGCGCTATATGGCCAGTCCACGTGTTCAGTAATTTCTATAGGTCTCTTTGCTCAGCAGCAGAACAAAAGCAGTAACAGAAACGAGTCTCAGTCACACACTTGCTGTGTCGGAAGATGACATTTAATATGAGAGTCGTCTTATGCCTGGAGTTTGGTAACAAAGAATGAGGCCTTGTTTGTCTTACTCTTACAGAAGTTCTTAACAGTATGGTCAGGAAGATTTTTAGCACGAGATGTAATATATACATCTCGCGCTTATGCTACGATGTCAGTGTCCGTCTGTCTGTCCATCTGTCTGTGACGGAAGTGCATTGGCGCATTATAGCTAATTTAGATTTCAAATTCCGATCCAAATTTACCGCGCACTGTGGTCGCAGCCCACAATGCGCCCGCATCAGGCGCATTGTGGTTGCGGTGCCGGGAAGGGGGGTCATCTCGCGCTATGCAAGAAAAACTGAAGCGTTACACTATTGTGACTCATGGACATGTTCTTAGTAGTAGTAAGATTCTGTAATAGCAGACGCATAGTCGACAATGTACACACACAATATGGACAACAATTTCAGTAATATGAATGACAAGTCTAGATAAATAGCCCATATAACTTTGTATAGCATACGCTGTGGAAAGTTTTTTCACATGAACTCTTAGGGTGTAACTACTACTTAACTCGTAGGCTATGCGTATTGTTGACTTTTAGCCTAAAACTGATTTGACATGATTCATGCGAGTATTTGGCTTATAAACAGCTTTTGTCGAGGGCACAGGTTACAGTGCAATTTCTGATCTGCATTTGTTTGTGCTAACATATTTGACTTTTGTGCAGCTAGTTCAATAAGTACCAAAATGCCGTGTCTTTCGTTTATATGTAGGCCCTATCCTGCCGTTCGTTGCCAGTCGGTTTGACGTTCACAGAATGTTAGCTGCTATCAAACACGTCATAGAAGTGGAACACAAAGTGGTCATACACGATATTTTTGAAAGCATTTGGCATTTTTTGAGATATTTATTTAGGTATGTTCAGTTATAAACCGATCATGCAGCCAACTCGACTGTCATACACTAGCGTCACGCTCGACAAAGCAATCGTAGACATCACACTCCTCCCCTGACTGGTGCTGCTCTCTGGCGAGTTACGTAGAGTAAACGCCATTTTCGTGTCGCCCCATCTGCTAACGTCACGTCATCGTCAAAACCGGAAGTGCTTAAGGCGGCCAGATAGGAGGATCGGGCCATGGAAATGTTATGCAGGTTGCGTGCTATTTCTGAGATGCCTGCGGACGGACGGACAGACGACACACTCATCACAATGCTTGGCTTCCCTCCCCGCGGCAGTTTGTCGGCATCTGTGTTGTGTTATTGCGTGATGATCGTGAGCCAGTGTCGCTATGCGTTCGTCGACAACACAGTGTCACGTGCCGCCCTGATATGATCCTGCACTGCAGGCTGAGGCTGGCTGTGGAGCTCTGTAGTCGGCGTTCTGAGCCGAGCGATGCAAGATTATCTCCAATTACAATACATCGATCGCCGACCCGTGGACGTCGGGCAGGTTTGATTGACAGTGGCGCGCGAGCCCCGGATGTTGCATGTGCGCTGCCAGTCAGTTCCACGCCCCATGATCCCGCCCATTCAGAGCTAATGATGATAATAATAATACACCTATATTTCGAGATGCCTTGACAGAGCTAGCCTACTCACATTTACCTGCCCCGTAGTTAATTATATACGTGTGTGTGTGTGTGTGTGTGTGCCGGTTTTTCGCCGTGTGCAAAGTGAGCTGGCGTGGATATTATCCTCTGTGCGTCTCTGCTAATGACGTTGTAGCTTGGAGCTTGTCTGACGCTTTGAAAGTCGATCACATTCATATTCTTCGTCTGTTTGCCGCTCTCCTTGGCTATAGTTGCCACTCGTGTTTCAGCTGGTTGCGCAGTTCCGTACATCAATCCGCCAGGGTGTTGTTGATGGCAACCGTCGGCTGCTGGCTCTCTATGAAAAATATTACGCTTCGGGTTTTAACGAATGTCAGAAAAACCACTAGTGCTGTAGTCTTACAGGCTAGGCCTACTTAGTCTACAGAATGATGTCGCACGTAATAATGTGATGATAATAATAATAATAATAATACCTTTCTATACCGGCGTATCTCCATCGCTGTTCAGAGATTCAACTCAGTGTGCCTGACCAACTCGTTTGTAAATAACGAGCCCTTAGGCTAACCATTACACACTT
>Ga0209782_1000287_pt1 | contig 20558 bp, 13 predicted proteins | sample WorMetmaBAHAMAS1_FD_187390 | JGI IMG/M metagenome (GOLD analysis project Ga0209782, IMG submission 187390) | Marine gutless worms symbiont microbial communities from Max Planck institute for Marine Microbiology, Germany - Inanidrilus... | ecosystem: Host-associated > Annelida > Digestive system...
CATTGGGGGGGGGGGCTCATCCCTTCATCCCTCTGTGCTGTTTCAGTATGCAGGCATGGTGAGTTGTGTGTGGCGTGTTAGGTGTCGGACGAGTCAAAAAAGCAGAACATTCGCGTACGACAGCCACCCGGCGGAGCTTCATCCAAACTGTGGTGACGGAGAATGAATGCCGCACATCGTAGGCCATCTCCACTGGACCACTGTTGCTCATTGTGAATGTGTTTACTGTTTAGGTTCTTTTTAACAGTAAGAATGTTTGCTTTGTTGTTCGAAAGCATTTGAGGGGTCTTTTCGAGTAGGTGAAACATTGAAACATTAACGTGCATTTGTTGTTTGCACTAACATTCAGTATGCAAATATTTGTCTGTTGCTAACCTCATCCTGATTGTTGATAACTGTATTTAAGTTACCAGGGATGAGGCTAGGGGTCTTGTAGTTGGAGGGGGTTATGTGCATGGAATCTGGGGAGGCCACCAGTTTGTTAAATATGACATTGAAATTTATAGATTTAGTATATTTTGACAACTGCCAAGAGCTTAGTAGTACTTGATGAGTGTATATGGCAGGGGTTACCCGAAAATTTCCCATCAGTTTTGTGCAAATCTCACACGTGTCCTTGCAGATACTTGGGGGATTGGGTTCTAACCTTCCCCCAAAATTCTGCCTCACGGCCTCACCACTGCAAGTTGCCATGTGTTTAAGATGTGCCAAAACTGTACATTTGTGTGGAAGCGTTAAAATACATGCATGTGTGCCTTAACAGTAGCTACAAGTTATGCAGTATGTATAGGCCTGTGTGATGCTCACTACTCAGGTTTTTATTGTGAATATCAAAGTGCATTAACTGGACTTTGTTTTATCTCTGACTTAGTAGTGCCTTTCATCCACTACATAAATAATTTTCATACGCTGTGTTCCAAAGAATTTCACCCTTATGTTTTAGAATAACTCTTTCAACTGCCACTTTAGAGTTAGATTATGTTAAAGAGTTATTCTAAAACATATATTCAACTGCCACTTTAGAGTTAGATTATGTTAAATCAACTTCTGCATTAAACTTTCTAGTGTAAACAGTTCACCTTTAAATTTTATTACTTTTGAAGGTCACTTTTACAAAATAAAATGCTCTATTTTCTGGAAGTGACTTCCGAAAGCGATAAACTTTCCAATGTGAAATAGGCCTTGTCTTGCCGTTTAATTATCTTCAGAAAGTTACTAAGTTTAAGAGGCCTTTGTAGATATCTCACAGGAGAGAGGAGAGGAAGACTGAGTTTCAACGAAGGTAACAGTGTAAAGAAGAGGCATCATTCGGAATTTCTGATACAAAGGTGGGCTGTTTGCCCTGCGCCTTTTACTTACTTCCTTATACAAGTAAAACAGGAAGTAGTCTGTTGACGTCATGTTATGACGGAATAGGCCTTGATTTTTAATAAAAGTTGGTTATAATTTTTTCATTGTAATCTATAGGTAGAGTGTGCTGTAAGTTTTATTTATAAATGAATTCTGTACAATTTGTCACCGAGAAGATGAATGAGTCTGGGCTATGTCGGACTGATCTTTACCATTTAGCCACACCATAGGTCATTAGTAGCCTAACCAGTAACAGGCCTAACTAACCAGGGGTTGGGTTTTTGTCGCCAATCTTGCGAACTTAAACATTTCTAATTATTTTAGCTTTTAGGTTTGTTTTATATTTGCTGTGCATGTAACTTGTTCATGAATATTTTTCTATATTTTAGAAGTGACCTTAAAGTGCTTCTATCGATCCTGGTTCGTCTTTGCCCTCAGCACTTATATTTCACTGTCATTTGTGCTGTTTTTAAGAGCTAATAAATGATTGATTTATGGCAAAACTATTTTTTGCCAGAACAGTGGAAAAACTGGTAAAAACCGTCAAAGAAACCGACGTTATATTCTGTAGTGATAGCATTACAGACCAGTTGACTGTATGTACTTCAGACATATGAGTTGTTTTTGTTCTAGGTTAAAAATAACCACACTTGTCAAAATGGCTCTTAGCACCAGTCCTGAATGCGATGAAACTGAGTTCTTGACATTTGATTATTTGAAAGATGCTGCTCATCTTTGCGATGTTGACCTAACATGCTATGAATCATATGAATCGTTCTATGATACCCCATGTGAAGAAGAAAATAGTGACATTAAATATTTGTATGAGAAAGATAGCCGGAAACGGTTAGAAATGTTTGAAAGAAATGAAACTACTATTGGCTATTGTTCAAAAGTTCCAGATGTTAACTGCATGTGGCCAAATGAAGATGACATCATGCATGACGTGCTGAGATTATATAACATTGTAAAAGGCGAGTTATTCGGCGACTTTAGTCCGGATGATGCAACAAGCTGTTTGCCGGCTGGAGATGATTCACTCGCATTGGAAGCTTATTCACTGGGCTTACAACAAGTTCCAACATTAATTGATGCAACTGACAATGTGCAGCCATGCTTTTCTCCTTGTACACTGGAGAAAACTGGAACCCAAACATCATCATTGCAGTCTCAAGCTCGTTCTACTGAAAGTGATTCGCAGGATGATGCTCGTGTTCCATCTTCGTGCACCAGTGACTTTAACCCAAGTGGATTGTATTACATTGAAGAATAATCATTTCTAAACACTAAGGATTGTTGTTTGCAGATGTAAAAATGCACTAGTTTATCTGTACTTCTTCATGTACTACTCATGCATTTTTTAGTATTTAAGTGACTAAAGTGACTAAGTGGCTCATTAATTAGGTGTGTACATGTATTTCAGAATTTTTGTTATCTGATTCATTTTTATCAAAGTTGCTGTTGACATTGACGCTATCAGTCCACAATCGGATGGTACTTAACGCTTCATATTATCATCCAATCAGTTTGATCTCAACCTGATAATCACACATAAAGTCACTAAATGTTCTATAATTTTTCTTTGATTTCTAGGCCTTGGAAAGTTCCGGAAGTCATTTTGGTCCTTGTAAGTCTTGGAAATTATATGATGTGGGCTTGAGAAAAAACTAAAATGATCCATTTCAAGTTTGACAGTGTTATATCACTTTGTGAACCGTTAGTTTGGGACTGTTGATTGGTTTAAAAACAAATAAATAAATAAATAACAAACCGTGGGCTTTTGGTTTATGTTAGAGGCTTGTTCTCATTTCTGTTTGTAGTTATGCTCTTGGGCTGTTTACAGCTATGGTTTTTCTTTATATATAAGCGGGACTGAAAGATGCTCCAACACTACCGTTTTACAACCCTTTGTCCGGAACAACCCGGGTGGGCCGGTACTAGAACAGACATTCACCCACTTAGTTTGTCATCATTCGGGATTATATGAGGCGTGAGGAAGATTATAACAGAGACAAGTGCACTGGCAATCTGGCTGAATGCCACCCCATCTGGATCATCGATGCCCCCAACTCCAACATCCTCCCAATTTTACGCCGGATATTCCAACATCCCAGAAAATTGTTTGGGGTATGAAAAAAGTCCTGAATTTTAGGTAGTACCAAAGTAAAAGGAGATTTAGCATACTTCAAAATGAACTGACCTGTCATTATGCTACAACTGAAAGACAAGCAGCACATATATATTCAAACATACACTTTGGACGCCACAGAATATTTGCAACAGTTTCTACATATCTGTACTGAACAACAAGCTGTCCAAATAAAATGATTATAACCATGACAAAATTTACATATGATAAAAATAATTTGCTAAATAACACTTTGCTTGAGATGCAACAATAACAGCAAAATATACAATCAGTGTGAACTCGTGTGAATACCATAAAGCTGTGTATGCCTAAAAGCAATATTTTGTGTAGTACTTTTTTCTAGTAATGTCAGTCAAAACTCTCTCATTAGTGCTCTTCTACAAACCTTTATGGTCTGGTACCACAGAGTGTACTGAAACAAGAGAAGTTTCTCAATAGCATTCATAATAAGACTAAACTGAATCACTTAAAGTCATGTCATATGGACTAGTATGAGGCCTACAAGCAGCACGTCACCTCAGATTCGGCAAAATTCGGCTTCTACAGGCCACTGCGTGCATTTATAAATTAATAATTTATTATTAAGTTAATATTCTCAAATATTATCTAACAATCGACCGTGCACAGCTACAGTGGGCTTATCGTTAGCTGGCACCAGTGATCCATCCGTTGTCCATCAGAAAAGCCAGTATCCGCCGCCGCCGAACTTTGTCTAACTGAGCTGGGTAGCGGATTTTGGAAGACAATCCGTGCCTCTTCAGTAGACAATCCTGAATGCATATCAGCACAACCATCATTTATGATGCACTACTTGCCCGTAGCAACTACAATAGCCAGACCTCTTGTGCTGATCAGTTTACTCTTTCAGTACCTTTTACTTTTTAATTATCTCAGTTTTCAACCATGTGGCAAACAAAGTTTGGTATTTGTCAGCTTCTGAGCACATTTTAAACATCTGTGTCGTATAATGAATGCACTGCAGTACATGTGACAGTCATGCAGTCGACAATACCCAGTCCATGTGCAAGTCTCTGAGTCCAAAGTTCAGAGATTTCAAGTCTGACTCCAGCTCAAAATCACATTTACAATTAATGAGTGTGTATGTGTATGTACACCGTGTCCGGAAAAAAACTGTGCCGCTATATTTTTGGTTCTAACTTTACCAAATGCTGGTTGATTTTCAAATTTATTTCAGTGGCAGATTCGGATGTAAATTTCTAGTAACAGAGTAGAAAAATATTCCACCACACCTCAAATATGTCACTACACTACCTTGTGAAATATTAATGTCAGAAAAACAGCAATAACCTGAAACATGCATAGTGATTAACGGCACATAAAATAGTTTAGCAACGCAATTTAGATACGATGCAATCTGTGACTACTATTTTATTACCAATTTATTGCCAAGTCTGCATTGAAATAATTTTTTAAAGTCAGTCGACATCTACCATGTTATGAATGAAGATAGCTGATTGCCTCCAGCAGACAGGTCACCACAGCACTGTCCTGTTCACCTGAATTCTTGAAATCTTAATGTATGGCGGCCTTGGCGGGCACGAATAGTTGAAGGAGCATCATGATATGATAATAGGCATCACTGATCTTGACGTCGTGATCGACAAGTATGAAAGTGGTGTATTTTCACCACTTTAACTCGCCGACTGATGATAATGATAGGCTAACTCTCTGAATGTCGATCATGTGTGAGGATGTTTTTCTTCTTGGTTGTTGCAGTTAGTTATTTGTAATTTTTTTGGTGTGGCTGCCACTGAAAATGTCTTTATTGGTGAACAAAATAATGCTAATGATAACTGGATAAAAGTTTTTCAGCAACTGTTTTGAACACTAAATCTTGAATGGCAGTTGATTTCACTCACTACTGGAGTAGTATGATTTTTGAGCACATACATTTCATAAGGTAGTGTAGCGACAAGATTGGTGGGACATGTAATTACTATATATATTTATATACCAGAAATTTACTAACGAGTCTGACAGTGAAAGAATTGTGAGAACAGATCAACATTTGGCAACATTAGAGCCAAAAATAAAGTGGCACAGTTTTTTCCTGACACGGTATATAATCATATACATATAATCAGTTTGCATATGTCTACTACGTTTATTGTAGCCATATTACAGTAGCAGTCTGTTTACATATGTGCTTTTCTGTATAAACTGCTGCAAGTTTATTAATCAGCTGCAAAATGAAATGAACCGCTGATTGACAGAGAGCTAACCAATTCCACAAGTTTGTTATTTGTAGAATATACTAATCATATGGAATAGTTCTTGGTAGAGTTACAAAATAACATAGTGTCAGTTATACCCTTATGATGCATGTTTTAACAGTGATGTAGATAGCTGGTTTCAGTCCAATTGAACTGCACAGCTATACACACACACATCACCAGCAGTCAAAATATCACCGGTTGCTTTAGAACCAACGGCAACAAAATATAAAATGATGTTACAAGGTATCAGAAGTTCACTATTTTATTTACAGAAATTTAAGCTAATAACCTTACTCTAAACAACACATAATGTAAAAAAGAATTCTTTTTTCACTTGAAATTACCTTTTGTTTCTAGCTGCGTGTACCAGAATATATAAAAGACAGTGGCAGGGAAGCAGTGTTACCTTCTTTTCTCGCAGTGACAACAGCTCGAAGCCAGGAGCAGTTTGCTGAGATTTGACGTTGGCGGAGAGGCGACTGCCGAGTGCTGCTATACTGCTGTCTTCACTCTTCTCTCTATCACACACATACATACACATGTACAACGTATATGTATAAAGTCCTTGTTAACGATGCTTGATTGACTGAGGTAAGGTTTAACGTCCCACTCGACACTAAATAGGTCATATGAGAGACACTCTTCCCAGCCAGTCTCTTGCCTAGTACTAGAAAATCAAGTGTTAAGGTAAACGAACACAATATATATATATATATATAGCACCAAAATCACAGTGTTTCTATGGCATATTAGGCCCCGGTGCCCACACAGGGTTTGTTAATGATGCAGTTATTACGTACATGGACTGAATCTCTACGACCGCATCCACACGGGTTTATAAATAGCCACACGGTGATTGACTGAGTTACAATTTATATTCCTCTCAACACAATTATTCGTGGCCCAACACAGTTATCATGCACTCAAGAAACTGGAGTTAACACAGCAAGAGCAGACATGCATCAAGCATGTCAGCTCTCGTTTCTTTTGTGGCTGTGCTGCTAATAACACATTAAACTGATAATACACTGCTAGCCAAAAATAACTTACTTCAGCTTCGTATGTAATATGGAATGTACAGAATAATATCTTGCTTCTAAAGCACTGTACAATTGCCGACTTACTTCTTCAACAGTGGTGGAACTGGTTTTCCGCCTGCCGACAATGTACCCTACACATACAGTACGCAACATAAAGCATCAACTGTGCCTCGTAAGTCAGTGGGAAAACTGTAATAAAGGAATAATGCTGTATCAGCAAAAGACGAATACCGTGAATGATAGCCCACTACTACATTCTATTGAGGCACTCCGATGTCGTATTTAACTTGCTGTAATTCAACAAGTGTGCAGAAATTTAGGTAAAATATTTCGTAAAATATTCCGATACCAGTTTCTTTTTCAGTTCTTTATTCCTTTCACGCTGGATTCGTGCTTCCTCGAAGACGGCACAATCTAAACATCAGCATTAACTGTCAGTAACATGTTAATTACTCCGCAAAGAGCTTTCTACCTAACAACTACTACCACTACAAGTACTTGCGATGATTTATTTTTATGCAAATGATCCATGCGAGGTTGATTCCTAATATGTTGGAATGCAGGAGCAAGATTCTACAGGTTTTATTGCCTTTGTCATCTACCAAGAAGTGTTAAAAAAGTACAAAAGAGTACAAGATTTTCTACGACAACAATACTTATTTAAAAGCTTACTGCTTATTTACAAGCAGCTGATTTGACTACTGCATTTGCAAAACGTGCCCAACAGAAAAGCAAAATACCACAAATATTGCTTGTTTGCCAGCATAAAAAGTGTAAGGAGCTAGAGGTGCGGAGCAAAAGTTGAATGTTGCATGCTGACAGGAATCAGCTGCATGTGAAAATACATTAAGATCATTATTCCTACTAACACTGCCATTTACAATGACATCTAGTCTTTTAGCAGCATACCGTGCAGTAGTAGACCACCCAGAAACAAGAGGGCCTAGCAGTGGCTAGCATAGCGCGCGATGTGGGAAGCTCTAGCACAAACCGTTCTTCAGATATAATGCATTTTCTACCGAGATTACTAAACAGAACTCTTCGGACTTAAGCACGAACGAGAATAAAAATGTAAACATCGTTGATAGAAACAAAGTCGTCGCCTATTTCCGGTCCACACTCTCAGTAAGTAAAATAAGTGATACTGCTACAGTTACCAATTTTTCCATATCCCCCTCTTCCACCAGAAATCCCGGCATCATCCCATCCGACGATCCGGGTGAGGCGTTGTCAGTAAGTAGCAAAGACATCCACCTACCCAAGCATGTAAAGGTATCCGGGATCCATTGCACCCTGTGACCACAATGCACTTCCGTCACAGATAGACGGACACTGACATCGTAGCATAAGCGCGAGATGTATATATTACATCTTGCGCTAAAAAACCAAGTCATGCAAGCTCTATTGTAGGTATTATAAGTAACCAGAATGCAGACCAGCCATCTTCTTCACGCCATGTCGTCGATATTTTATCAAGTCTTTGATGCGATTCTTCACCTTCTTTTCTCCTGTGAAGCATAACACGCAGCAACTAGTTTGAAATCGGTACACACAAAGTACCACGACAGAACAGTAAAATACAACAAGTATGCACAGTACACAACATTAAAAGTGATTCTAGGTTGTTGGTTTTAAGGAAAGATTCGGAGACTGTTGCTGAAAAAAAACAAAATACACATTGAGCACAAGCACGATGCATGTCTTAACTAATTAGGGTGATATGTTGCCAAAAATTTTAAGAATTACATGTATGTAAAAATACATTAAGATCATTATTTACAAGCATATAGAAAGAAGAAAAAACAACACAGTGTCTGTACTGCTGTTAACAAAAATCAAATTCCATCAAAAAGAACCACAGACGTACTTTGAATTGCCATCTGAATTTGTTCATGATCTGTGAACCGATGAAACCTTGAAAATGCTCTCATTTTGTCTCGAGTATCGCTACAAGAAAACAAAAACACATAAACTAAAAAATGCTTATACTTTCATGCAGACCTTCGCTCATCTTGCTTCCTATCGCATCAAAGCCAATGCACACTGAAGCACTGAGGGACACAATGGAGGTATTCAATTAGCTGAATCTGGTTAGGATTCAACGTTGAACCAGTTTCAGCTTCAGAGAATAAGTCCAGTCAATTTGCGAATGTGAAACTGAATTCAGATATGATGATGAAATACCCCTTATAATTACTCGTCATTTCGTGTTGTCTAATGCACAGACATGCAAACAGATGCAAGGACACGCCACTGAACAGCGATACCGACCGTTCGTCCTTGGAATGCTTTGCTCGTATCATCTGCAGTTTCTTGCTGCCGGCCGTCGTCGAGCTCTGTATGACGCCATAGTCTTTGAGCAGACATTTCCGTCGCTCACGTTCCCTCAGTCGTCGACGATACACGTCCACTTGTAGCAATGCGAACGCTGTCCGTGGAAAACACAACATTAACAATCAATAAATCACTGCAACATGCTGGCGACTGAGATTAAGCACAGTATCACGTGTAAAAAGGTAAAGCGTGCCACGATCCAACTGAGGTGTGAAATGATGACAATTCTAATGTTTCTGTGTGACTTGTGGCAAAGTGACGTACAGTACTGCATTTATGCAAAAAGATGCAATTTCCATGCTTCCTGTTAGGACAGGCAATGCAAAACACTAACCATGTTAGGTAACATGAAGCCAGTATCTGGTAGCCTAGCAGCTAACATTTCTACTAAAAATTACTAAAATTTAGTTTGTCATGATAATTTAGTTTATCATGATAAGCTAAGAATTCTGAGGATCTTTATGAAACAAAGGACACATGACAACACAACGCTGTAACATCACAGGTGCCAGAGCGACTCACGTGGTCCGGAGCAAGTGGAATTCATGCCAAATAAGACAGCAATAACTTAGGCTAAAAGCCAATGCTGTCACAGTCACTCACATTCAAATAAATGTAACGTCTTTCCTTTAAAAATATTTATTGAATAATAGACACTAATAACTGTAATGACAATTCTTGACTCGCATGAGTCATGTATGTTAATGCCACTGATGCCGTGGTCACGGGCATCCTGAGTGTTCCTAAATAAGACAAGAAGCATTTGAAAAATGTTGGGCCCATTCGCCACAACGAGCCGCCTCATGCCCATTCAGTAGATGTCGCTAGCGGTACTGTCACGCGCCGCCTGTGCATCGATGTCCACGACGACATCGACAACGACGACAACGACAACGCGTGACAGAGGGGACCGCTATGGCTCCATGGAATGGGCCCAATAATCCCACACCATTTGTGACACAAAAATATACATGCATGGTAATGATACAGTACACACTGCACTCTGCTGATAATGTGTATCAATTAACAGTGGCAGCTGCGAGCAATCAGTCACTGACCCAGATCAAGGTCGTCATCACTGCAGTTGAACGCTAGTCCATGAATGAGATTCTCGGCCTCGTTATCAAATTCCTACACACACACACACACATCATTTAATTTAACCCAACATCACTACAAAATAGAGCTCAAAGTGGGCGAGATCATGCCAGGTTGGTGAGCTGGCAATCTAAAGACTGCCTCGTAAATAATGGATCTCCTGTTTACAGCTTCAATGCACACAGTTCTATTTACTAATCTGTTCCCACTCTCTTGTAGCTGCAAATCACATAAAATACCACTCAAAATGCATCAAACTAGCCATTTTAAGATTTTAAAATCTTGAGGAGGGGCAATTGCTCTCATCCCAGTATAAGCTGAGTCACCTGTGTGACAAACGTGACTTTAAACACCAAGCCGCTGCTGTCAGCATTACAACAGCTGTTTACAAAGAACTTAAATATTAAAAGAATCACATAGTACTACAGAGCCGATGTACAAACTCGATCGAACTCATCACGTAGAGGCATGTAGCCGAGCTCCTGCTGGTCTTGTATTGTGAGATCGACTGCCGTCGACGATGACGAACTTGTAGAAGTGGCGTCTTTCAACAACACACAGATACAAACACGTGTTTCACAGCCTTTTTTCCAGGAACCGGATAAGCCGGTACCAAAAAGGTACAACCATTTTGGATTTCTCTGAAGCAGGATAACAGTATGGGTGGCGGATCTGGACCATATGCAAACCATTTACATCTAACTCCAGACAAATAACCACACCAACATCTTAGCACAAAGTTCTTTGATAATCATTGTCATAATCCTGCAAAAGTCTATCAGTTACATTCTGCTTCATTATTATGCAACAATATTAACATAACTTAGACAGTATTATGCAGAGTGCCCATCTCCACCAATATGCAGCACAGGGCATATAGACTACACTTCTGTTTTGTGATGTGCTTTTCTTACTTATTTATTGCACTGTGCTGTGCACATGGCACTTTGGTATTAAACCATAAATGGTTTTCACAATTTCACTTTCACTTTCCACATCAATTAACTGCTGTACTGTCTACTAACTCTAAGCGTAACCCCAACTCTAACATCAAAAATTTAATATGCTTCTCTGGTCCATAATCTATCTATTCCTCGGATTTCATAAAAATCCACCAACAACTTCTCCCTTTCATAAGAACAGAAAAGCAGACAGGCAAACAAACATGGCTGAACGTAACCCTCAGCAAATGTGGAAGAGGTAATAATTTCTCGAATTCAAAGTATTTAATTAGTGCAGAGTATTCACAGTGTCAAGAATTAAAATTTCAACATTTTCAATAATCTGATATTATTACCTTTTTCAGTTGTATGATCAGTGACTTTTTTCTTGTTTGAAGGCTCTCGGGTAAATGTTGCTATTCAGACATAATACACATATTAATGTAACAACTGTAAAAAAAACTAAATACAGTACTGAATGTACAACAATACCAGTAAATTAAACAGCTATACGTAGTTACATACACGACACACACACATTAAAATGTTATATACCCAGCCTACATAAATCAGTACCAATATGTAAGAAGTTAAAATTACTTAAATGTAAGTTGGAATAATTAGTCTTTACGAGTTCTTTTTAAACTCTGTTTGACAATGCAGACACACAGAAAAGCTTGCACTGCTAGCATAATTAAACACCACAGAGCAGCTTTGCATGTTTGTCGTGACAATGGTGGTTTGGAAAGCAGGCTGATTTGCATAAAAGTAATCATTTTATGTCTCTTTCTGTGAACATCAGCAAGTGGCATGACTGCATATATCAACATGGAACATATATTATTTCATTAATATTCAAGGTTACACACCATACAAGATAGAAATCTACCAGATCACATGTTCACAAAGCTATATAGCATCAATGCAAAGGAAAATAATACAATAATAAAAACAGCACCTCGTCCAATGTTGCCGCTGATAAAATATGTAGAATAATGCTCTGAGCATTCTAAAATACAAACAATAAAACATTTATATGGCTACAAGAAGTCAAAAATGTCTCAGGCCAGTTTTTTTCAATCTTATACTAAGTCTAAGACTTTGTCTTGTGAAAAATCAATTCACTCAGTTCATGAACACTAACAATTCACAACAGAAAAAAATTCTGCATCTATTGTAAAGATATTGCTGATGTTCAGTGGTGAAGCAGACATGCATACCAGTAGCAGTCTTTGATTTCATGTATTCAGCCACAGCTTCCCTAGCAAACCAGCAATAACATAGTGACACGTTCAGACTGAGAATCAGTGGACAAGATGTATGGATGGACTATATAGCATAGAGTGTAAGATCACGAGGAAGACCAAAGAAAACCTGGAGTGAGGTTGTGGGAGAAACTATCAGACCAGACAACTAAACAAAAATGATACTATGGGATGCAGTAAATATGGGAAATTAATTAAAATATTGAATAATATCTGCAAACATAGGTGAGTGACTGTTTTCTCTGGTACCAACTCATCCAGGTAAAGAATTTACTATGCCAGTGACAAGAGATTTAAGAGCTTTAACAATGATGCATGAGAATATTGAATCTGCTCCATTTTGTTTATCGCAGACTGTCGCACCATATACTATAAACAATAAAATAAAAGTAACCAGAATGTGCAATGGTACTGACGCTTTTGGAAGAACCAAGATAGGGTAGATGCATTGAACATTATGAAAAAGATTATCATAGGATATGGACAGGAATAAAAAATTGACCTGAAAAAGGAAGGTGTTCATTTTATACGAAGTAACGGTCATGAGCAGAGTGGATAGGATTGAGTGACAAGACGTGTATTTGGGCAATTTCTTTCTGAGTCCAATAATGAGAATGTCATGAAAATTTCAGTGTCATATGGTATTTTGTTGTCTTATCTTTCCTTTTATTTCAACCATCTGACTTCAGCTAAAGCATTACTTCTACTTGCACTCAGAATGCTTTATAATTGAGAGCGACCACAAGTCTGTGGTCACTCTCAATTATAAAGCATTCTGAGTGCAAGTAGAAGCAATGCTTAAGCTGAAGTCAGATGGTTGAAAGAAAAGGAAAGATAAGACAACAAAATACCATATGACACTGAAATTTTCATGCCATAACCTATGCGGATACTGTTTAATTTACAAGCTAGCAGATAGCTTCTGAACTGAATGATACAGCATAAAACAATACCAGTTTCCAAAACTGTACATATCCATAGCATCCAACAGAGATTCCTCCTCCACTCCAGTCCAAACACTCTTTCCACTGAAAATACTGTCATCCTGTACATTCATGATGCAAAACAAGGCTCTTACAACAGATACCACACTAAGTTAATAATCGTTGTTACTGAACTTATAATTATCAGCCAAAACGATTTAAGATGATAAAGCTATTCTGCATGTGTGCCTTCATGTTTATACAATCTTTTTAGCTGTTTTATATGTTGTTTTGTGGGAAATTGCTACATGCTAAGAGACTGTTGTTAAATACCATCACCACAGCATAACTACTTCAGTAATCAGTATACAACATTTTGCATTACACAGTAATGATTACTACACATTTTGTAGTTTGTAAAATCTTTATAATTTAACCCTTCTTCAACTTTTCACTGACATCACTGATCAGGCACTGGGAAGACAGGTTTAGTTGTTTGTTGTATCATGCTTGAGACATATCCAAATCACTATACAGTGCTGTCCAAAAATACAGCCTGTAGGGTACATTCCAGAAAATCATTCATTGTCCACAGCAACTGTCAATAATGCATTGTGTCTAAATTAGAGAAATATAATTTGTCTTTCAATGTTTGTAGATCAAATTCAATTAATCAAATGCCAACTGTAACAACTTAACATGCATCAGTTTTCTTTCAGTTTTTCCCACACTTCACTGGAAGAAAGTACTTTATGCAATATGAAAGACAATGTACTGAGTTTGGTAATTCATTAGCTGGTTAAAATTCCAAATCAAATAACGTTTAAAAAATAATGCATTGTGTGATTTCGTAGAGTTCAGGAGACTTTACAAACATGTTAAAATTAAAAAAATAACTACAGAAATGTAATTATTCACTTTATGTGGCAAACATCTATGATATTTTAGTCAGAATATGTGTCTGGACCAAAAAACAAAAGCAGTTATTGCACAGCTGATCTAACAGCAAACAAGATGTGCTGTTTCACTTTAAAACCCAGGCTAAAAGAAAGCTAATGGATGTCAAGTCATATAAAATACACAACAGCATAAGTGAAATAGATCTAACAGTTACAAACTTATTCAACATCACTGTTATGACTTTAAAAAAATTTTACGAACAAGGAGATTCCTATTTGGAACAGTTTACCAAATAACGTGGTTTCTGTTGAATCAGATAATATTTTTTTAACCGTTTAGGTAAATTCTGGTCAGTATAGAAAGTGCTATACAACAATAATACAGAATTCCATGGCATTAAGAACTGAAGTATTACCATTATATATACTATTGCATATTACAATTTTACTGTTTAAAGTTATTTCTGAGATATAGAGGCCTTCCAGGCCTGCTTCCAAATTCTCCATGTGATGTGATATGATGTACTGCCACACTGGTAAGTGTGACTAATATAAAATGATCAAACATTACATTAAAAGCAACATAACTCACAATAACTTGATATCTATGATTATGTCTGTGATTTCCAGCTTCAGCACCACACGTAAAACACTAAATGCAACACAAACCACAACCACAGAAACATTTCACTACATTAAAAAATACGACAGCAGATGGGAATAGCCTTTGTCCAGTATCACTTTGTGTTCAAAGAGAAGTTTTGTTAAATTATTTGTTTCAAATCTATTTTCAGTTCTCAGCAGCAGCAGTGCGGAAGCAGGGACAGCCAGAGGTTATCGCATCAGCCATCAACAGTCAAGCCTAGGCATGGTGGCTGACAGTGGTCAAAGAGGTGGGCTTACAGCTGCTGGAGGCTGCTAGGGAGTGAGAATCTAAGAGATGCTCCATAGTAGGCCTACCCACGGACGTCAATGTCTGGGACCGTAGGATGGCTGTGGTCTACCTGCTGCAGGCCTGGCGACAACTGTTATCATTTCCAGCATGAGATGTCAAACAGCCAAAGCATAATACCATCTCATGACACCTGATTTTTGTGGGATGAATGAGCATACTATTACACAGGTAAAGGCATAATTAGAAACAAGAACAAAGGGTAATAGTAAAGGGAGCTGGAGCAGCAGAAGACTGAGCAGAAGAGCAGTGAAAGTGGCAGAGAAAGGAACGGGGAAAGAAAAGGAATGCAGAGTGCTCTAGCGCCTGTATCGGACATCTCATGCCACTATCTTAGACATTAGTAAAATCCTATTTTTGGGATTTGCAAGCCAACGAAAGCCTTCATAAGGACAGGGCTTCAACACGAAGACTAATAGATGGCCTGCTATACATAATGTTGTCGTATTCACCCCACTGTCCAACAAATGCCACTCATTACACCCATGTTATCCTTTAAGTCAAAGCACTATTTCATAAAATCAAGTATTAAGGTTTTAGCCGAATACTTGCTCGCTATTCAGCTACTTAACTGTAACTTCTCATTCAATGCATCACTGTGACTTCTGATTCCGTACAACTGTGCTCTAAAATCATATCTTGATTGTGCCAGAATTTATCCAATCTAGCTTTAAATGTGTCAGTAGTGTTAGCAAAAAACAACCCACTTAGCAAACAGTCCCATTATAGTAAGCACTTTATTAGAAAAACCGAAATGCAACATATTTAACACGAGACTTTTAAAGTCCCAAATCATTTCCTATAGTTATTTAGCTATCTTCCCCTTATTTTGTCAGTGAATGTGTCATTTGGTGGCTTATCAAGTTCAAGTTCAAAAAATTTGCAACGACAGACCTGCACGCAAAGTGTAAAATCTGGGCATTCAGCACACTTGATGCGATGCGAAGTAATCGCACTCTGGCAGTAAGTACACTGATAGGGATCCATAACGACTAACGGACACAAAACGTTACGCTAATAAAAGCACTCTACAGCCGAAGAAAGCTGGAATTAGCACTATCATCATCTGTTCAAGTCTTGTTTTTGTTGTGCTTTGACGTCATCTTATTTTGTTTCCGGTTTTCCGTTTCATCCAACGTAACGTAATTACGATAATCTCAGCTCACGAACGGAAGTGTCAACTCAACTCAACAGGAAACTACAGACGCAGGTGTATACACCTCTATGTCCGCATTTGGTCTTAGTACAACTAATGAAAACTTTATGACAATATTCATAGCGCGAGATGTAATATATACATCTCGCGCTTATGCTACGATTTCAGTGTCCGTCTGTCTGTAACAGAAGTGCATTGGCGCATTATAGCTAATTTAGGTTTCAAATTCCGATCCAAACTTACCGCGCATTGTGGTCGCGGGGAGGGGTAATCTAAACAACAACATCTCTCGCTATGCTAGCCACTGCTAGGCCCTCTTGTATTTGGTATTATGGTATATGAAACTAATATCTTTATGAATGTTATGATAACTTTCGAGTTCCATTCAAATCGGTTGTAAAATAAGATACAAGAAGCTTAGCATGCAGATGCTGAAGAAGCGTAACATTGTGAGAGTTCGATGGTTGGGCACTTCTGGTAGCTGCTTAGCTGCTGTAAGCGCCCACTATTCGATTCGTCAAATGCAATTTTCTATTAGTGTTCTGTACTAATCTAATAGGATCTAATTGCACCGTTTATGAGATAGTTGTTGCTGAAGTGAATAACTCCCATTTTCCCATAAACCACTGGTTTTCCTCGGAAGAATTCGGCATCACAAGATACTACACGATCTGGGTTGACTTTAGAGAGAAAAGTTTATCATGCTATCTCATCTAAGTTCATCTCAACTGATCCTATTTCATCTCAACTGAGTGAATCGTGCGTTCTGAAGCGACCCCGCTCGCCACGGCTGTGAGCAGCCAGAGAAGACAGCGTGATCACCTACATCGTTCTTGTTTAATACCTGCGTCCGTAGTTACCTGTTGAGTTCTGATTGGTCGCAGCACGGTGAACTGGGTCGCTTCACGGCGGACTCACTGCATGCAGTCAGTTCAGATGAGTTTAGATGAAAAGCGAGTGCATGATGAACGCTAATCCGCGGCAGAGTGAAAATATCTGTTTGCTGTTTGCTGTTACAATGTGGTCTATATTCACTGCAGTGCGAATAGAAAGAGAGAGAGCACGTATACAGACGATCGTTCATTTCAGTCAAAGCAGACGACAAAGCGACGCGCTACGTCGATGACCGAAGTCCGTCGATCCGATCATCTCTCTCTCTCTCTCTCTCTCTCTGTCTATCCTGTTGTGTGTACGACAGTTACTTTATACTGCACAGCAGTTGCTCGCTGAACGTTGCGTGTGTTTTCAATTACTTCGAAGTCATCGCTGTGTTCTGTCACGACGACGACAGTCGCCAATGTTTCAAACATGAGAAAATTAATTAAACGGAAATAAAACCAACGACTAATCAATGAGAGCATTTTACCGCGCGACGCTATGCTAGCACTGCATATGCCGGTGTCGTGCGTCTGTCTGTGTGTCTGTCTGTCCGTCAAGACAGACGCAAAGTTTCTACGTACGTCAGTCACGGTAAAAGAACAACGACCATATATACTCTACTGCGTGACTAACGACGCATTTCATCGAATACTTCATGTAACATGTTCCAACAATACAAAAGTTCCGGTTTTGTAGATGTTCAGTGTAATATATACGAGCTTATTACACCCGTGTAGTACACCCGTGCTGCGTGTTATTGGTTGCGTGACTTGTGTCCAGTCCTATAGACGACAGGAGGTACCAAGACTAGACGAGTCCTTTGTACAAGGGGTATACGTAAGATAAGTAAGTATATGCAATGCACGATATCCACGAATGCCTTATTTGATTTTAGAAAATGTTTAATTATGGTGCCAGACTGCCAGTATATTAACAGCTACTGTGTAGATCTGCGGAAGAACATATACATTACGGAAAGTTTACGATGATGGCCTGCGGCAATATGGGTTTTTGGACGGTTACTTGAGACAGTCGTGATATAGGCCTATACAAGCGCGGAACATGGCTCGCTTTGGTTAATGTCAGGCGAGCAGACTATCAGTAACTCAATGATTTTGTACTCGCATTAGCAATAACTCACTATACCAGTTTGGTTTTCATTGAACTAGACTAGACAGGACATGCCTTATCGATAGTTTGGTTTGAGCAGCAAGCAATGCAGTATTAAGCCCCCTCTTACAGTGTGAATATGCAGTGTCGCATCTGTCGCCTTTGGGCAGTGGCATAGCTTGTGAGGCCCCGGTTCAAGAATCCGACGGGGGTCATTGTGGTCTACTTTTCGAGGTGCCGAATGCATAGAACCTGCAGTAGCCGTCGCTCGGTTCTTCTGCGATACGTTATGTACTTCCGGTTTTGTGGATGACGTCATCTAGTATTTTCATATAGTGATCGGTATAACGCGACATGCGTATACGTAAGCGGGAGCAGATAGCTTATAACAGCTGAAACTATTGCATCAATTCCAACCAAATTTTGCTCAATGATAAAGACCAGCAGGTACTAATACGCTTATCGTATCTCATCGCCGCTTAGCAATATACGTGACGTCGTGACGCACCAAGGGCCATAACATGACGTCATCCACAAAACCGGAAGTACATAATGTATCGCAATTACGCCGCCAGAAGACGACCGAGCCAGGACCACACAGGCAACATGCAGAAAATTGGTGAAGTCCAGCCTTGTAGTTTTCGAGTTATGGCAGCGGACAGAAAAAAAACAGACATACTCATAACAATACCTCTCACGCCTCCCGGGGGGGGAGGGGCGATAACTTCTACAGACTGACTGATCAACGTATTATTGCACGAACATGCAGGCTGTTTACTGTAATAAGCGTGTCAAGTTTACGATGCTACACAGCAGTATACATAGTGATAATAAATAAAACGAACGAATTTGTGCATACAAGATAATCTATATCATAATGAAATATACGTTTATACAACAACAGTACAGTATTAATGACGACAGTAACAAACTAAAACATATGAATACTTATGCTACTTCAACAGGTAACTAGTCAGAGCTCGATAGAAAGCCACAGTCAGTGTACGTACACGATGCGTGAAGTACGCTAAACTAGAATGCTGACAGTTAACGTATAAATTCCCCACCTGGTGTCAGTTTCGACCATCGCAAATACACGTACGATGGTTTAGTGTAACAAGTTGCAGCAGTTATAGCCTACTGAAATAAAATGTGTCCATGTTACACAAGTCTGAAAATAAGAATTAAGTCGCATCTGTAACTATAGTCTACAACTAAGTAACATGCTCGTCTAGTTTACAGAAATACTGAAAGATGAAGTCATCATGTCGACGGAATCGGCGACGCATTTTTACGCATTTATAATAGTTACTAGATACATTACTCGACAAAACATGGCGATGTCACTAGAGGAGTGTTAACGTGTAAATTCCTCACTTAATCTCACTTCACCTCATAAAGGCTCATTTCAGCTGACCCCATTTCATATGCATTGAGTATAATCTGTGATTGGTCGCAGCCACGGCGAACTGGGTCGTGCGATGCGAAGCGACCCTGTTTGTCATAGCGGCGACCAATCACAGCGCACTCGGTTCAAAATAAAATGAGGTCAGAGAAAGTAAGGTGAGATGAGCAATCTGAAGACAGGAACAGCCTGCCGCTAATGGAGCCTGGAGCTGTAATAAATCATTATAATCTACACAAAACTCCAGTAGATCGGGTGAATGATTAGATGATTATTGAAAAAAAAACAATCAATCAAAAAAATTTAGTGTTCCAAGTAATATAAATCACTTCAGGTACCACTATCGCTAAGGTAAAAGCTCTATCAGTCCAGTATAATGTCAGGGAAGGACAGAGAAAACAGATAGGTTTTCAGTCGCTGGCGGAAGGTAGAGAGAGTAGGAGCTGAAGTCACAGTGTCCGGCAGATCGTTCCAGACAGACGGGCCAGCGACAGGGAATGCCCGGCCGCAGACAGTAGACAGTCTGACGGATGGAACCAGCAGACGATTGGAACGTGCGGAGTGGAGGGAACGACGTCCTCGACACCAACTGTTCGATGACGCACTAACAGCGAGCAACCAGCCTCACGGATTGCCAATGTACATATAGACAGACTGACTCGCACAGTGTGAGTGTGACGCAACGCAAGCGGGCAGACGCCGTGTTGTCGTTGGTAATATTACGGTAATCGCCGACATTAATCAGTTAAGCCGCTGATGCCAAATAACTGCCGACGACTGCCAACCAAGGTCCAACTCACTCGCTCGCCTGAATCTCAAC
>Ga0209782_1000288_pt1 | contig 20524 bp, 18 predicted proteins | sample WorMetmaBAHAMAS1_FD_187390 | JGI IMG/M metagenome (GOLD analysis project Ga0209782, IMG submission 187390) | Marine gutless worms symbiont microbial communities from Max Planck institute for Marine Microbiology, Germany - Inanidrilus... | ecosystem: Host-associated > Annelida > Digestive system...
GAGGAGCCTCCAGTTGGGAAAAATGTTCCTCAATGCTGCCTTGTCATGGGGAAAGCTCCAAATGCCGTTTCCCCCTACTTTCCCCCATCTACTTTGTTACGATACGAATTTATACGCGCTCGCCCTGGGTTCTTCCAGGGGGAATTTTTTGCCGCAAATGAACGCGAATCAACGCAAATCGGTCGGAATCGGCTCGCTATTATCGATGGTTCCCGATCCCGTTGCGATTATTTGCGTCCATTTGCGTTGATTTGCGGCTGATTTTTCCGTGAACATCCGCTCGCTCAAGGTTATCGGTAATTGAGTGCATGTCCAATTGGAGTTTCGCGGTGAAGTTCGCGTTGGGCACTTGTCGGTCTGAGGCAAAGCCTCGTTAGATTATGCGCAACCTTCGACTACCCGTGATCGGATTCGTTGCCCCGAGCGGCAGCGGCAAGACCACGTTGCTGCAAAAACTGGTGCCGATACTCAGGGACCGGGGTCTGCGGGTCGGTTATCTCAAGCATGCCCACCATACCTTCGAGCTCGACGTGCCGGGCAAGGACAGCTACGAGATTCGCGCGGCGGGTGCGGAGCAGGTCCTGCTGGCCTCCCATAAACGCTGGGCGCTGCAGTCGGAGCAGGGGGATGGGGGCGACGATCCGTCCCTGGTGAAGATGCTGCAAAGATTCGACGCGGACCGGCTGGACCTGATCCTGGTGGAAGGATTCAAGCATGCAGTCTACCCCAAGATCGAGGTCTACCGCACGACTTTGGGTAAGCCGCCGTTGTATCCAGAAGACCCGAACATTATCACCGTGGTCACGGACCGCAACCTACCCGGTGCGGACCACTCTGTGCAGTTGTCGGTGGAAGATCCCGAGACGATTGCCGATTTCGTGCAGGATTACATAGCGACCCGGACCCCCGACGGTGAGGAGGCGAGGACGGATCTGGTACGCCACTATCGCTGGCTGCGCCGATATGGCTGCAACGGTTCGCATTCCGGCACTGCCTCGGTACGCTCGGGCAAGACCTTCTGGATCACCCCGACCGGGGCCTGCGCAGATACCCTGGAAGCCGACGACCTCATAGCCTGTCCCCTGGATGGCCCCGATCCCGAAGGCGCCTCCTGGGACGCGCCGCTGCATCGGCAGGTGTATCGGGAACAGCCCCAGGCAACGGCGGTGCTGCACAGCCACGGACCCTACTCGGTAGCCTTGAGCCTCGCCGGTCAGGACTTCCGTCCGGTGGACTTCGGGGGGCAGTCCTGTTTCGAGCGGGTCCCGGTGCTCTCGGGGGAGTACGAGGACTACCTGGAGCAGGCGCCGGAGGCCGTGGCGAAGGTTCTTGCCGACCACCGCATCGCCATGGTCCGCGGCCACGGAGTCTATGCCTGGGGCGAGACCCTGAACCTGGCCTACAAATGGACCTGCTCCCTGGAGCTCTCGGCCAAGACCTACGTTATCGCCGGACAGGCGGCAAATGTGTAACGCCCGCCCTGGTTTTCCGCTGGAAGATAAGCGATCCGGCCCGTAAGTGGTGCATCGAAGCCAGGGTGGGTACCAATGCCATTAAATTAAGTGTCACCGGTCGGCAAAGCAAGAGAAGAAACTACGAATCACGCGGATCCTCACGAAATTGTTATCCCGACCCGAGGGGGGGGATCTTATTCGCGCCGATTTGCGCGATTCGTAGTTTTTCCCCCTCAGCGGCTGGCAGCTAACTCAGAGGAAGCCTTCTAAAATATGCGTCCCGCCCAATTGCTTCGTATCCTGGATCAGGAGTTCCTCAGCACCTCCGAAGGCCATCACACCCCGGTCATGCTGTGGGGTCCGCCCGGCGTCGGCAAGTCCCAGATGGTGGCCCAGATCGCGGCCGCGCACCAAGCTCCGGTCATCGATATCCGGTTGTCGCAGATGGAGCCCAGCGACCTGCCCTGCGGGGTATCCCCTTCCGGGTAGAAAATCGCGTCGAGTGGGCGGATCCCCGCCCTCCCGCCGGACGCGGAACGTCACGGAACCTGGGGCATCCTGTTCCTGGATGAAATCACCTCGGCCCCGCCCGCGGTCTCGGCGGCGGCCTACCAACTGATCCTGGACCGCTGTCTGGGGGAATATCAGGTACCCGACCACTGGGCCATCCTCGCCGCCGGCAACCGTCAGGGAGACCGGGGTGTGACCTACACCATGCCGGCACCCCTGGCCAACCGGTTCTCCCACTTCGAGGTCGATACCCACCTGGACGACTGGGTGACCTGGGCCTATGCCAACGAGATCGACGAGCGAATCATTGCCTTCCTGCGCTTCCGTCCCGAACTCCTGTTCGACTTCGATCCGGCCCACAACCCGGTGGCCTTTCCGTCCCCGCGCTCCTGGGAGTTTGCCCACCGCGGTCTGCGCAAGTTCGAGGACCAACCGGGACTGCTGCGGGGCACCCTGCAGGCATGTGTCGGACCGGCGGCGGGTATCGAGCTCCATGCCTTCATCGACAGTCTGGACCAGATGCCCGATCCGGATGCCATCCTGGCGGGCGATGAGGTGCCTGCCCCCACCGAGATCGACCTCCAGTACGCGGTAGCCGCCGCCCTCGTCGGCCGGGCCATCCGCACCGACGGCGACTCCGCCGCCCAGGTTATCGGTAACATCTTGGTCTACGCCGGGCGTTTTCCCCAGCGGGAGATGGGTGTCATGCTGGTCTCCGACCTGCACCGAGCGATCGGCAACGCATTGTTCGAGATCCCCGCGTTCGCCGACTGGGCCCAGGCGTTCGCGGACATCATGATCGACCATTGAGCGGGCCGCCGATCCCCATGGCCGCCGACCTCCAGGCCCTCGCGACCAAGCTCGCGGCGGCACGCACCTGCCTGATCCTGGACAAACCCTTCCTCGGCGCCCTGGTGCTGCGTCTGCCCATGCACCCGGCCGATCCCGCCTGGTGCCCGACCACCGCCACCGATGCCCGGGCCTTCTACTACAACCCCACATATATCGAGCAGCTGAGTATCGAACAGACTCAGTTCATGCTCGCCCACGAGGCCCTGCACTGCGCCCTCTCCCACTTCGCCCGCCGCCGACACCGGGTGCGGCATAAATGGGACCTGGCCTGCGATTATGCCATCAACCCCCTGCTGATCGACGACGGCCTCAAAGCACCGCCTAATGCCCTGCATATTCCCCAATACAAGGGCCTGACGGCCGAAGAGATCTACCCGCTGATCGAGGACAACGACGAATCTCAGACCTTGGATAAGCATGCCTACGACCATGATAATCAGAGCCGGGGCAGTGACGGCAGCTTACGGGAGGATGGCCTGATAGACCGACCGCCGCCGGACGAATCCCGGGACGGGGAGCACGGCGGCGGCACACCCAGGCACAGTCCGAGTCGGAATCCATCAGCGGCGGCGCCTCCGAGCCGGAACCCCTGACCCCGGACGAGCAGGAAACCCTGAACGTCCAGTGGCAACAACGCCTGGCCGGGGCGGCCCAACAGGCCATACAAGCGTGCCAGCTCGGGGGCGAGCTGGCACGCATGATCGACCATCTCCTGCAGCCCCAGCTGTGCCCTGGCGCGCGCTGCTCGCCCGCTACATGACAGCAACAGCGCGGGATGACTACAGTTACCTGCGCCCATCCCGGCGCGAGGGAGATTTCATCCTCCCCACTCTGCGCAGCCACCAGCTCGAGCTGGTGGTGGCAGTGGATACCTCCGGCTCCATCAGGGAGCGGGAGTTGGCAGAATTCATTGCCGAGATCGATGCCCTCAAGGGCCAGGTCCAGGCCCGGGTCACCCTGCTTCCCTGCGACGCCCAGCTGTGTGAAGGTGCACCCTGGGTCTTCAAGCCCTGGGAGGAACTCACGCCGCCGGATGCGATCGGGGGCGGTGGCGGCACCAGCTTTCGTGCCCGTATTCGACTGGGTCGAACATACGGATATGCACCCCGACCTCATGGTCTACTTCACCGATGCCCAGGGCAACTTCCCGCCCGACGCGCCCCACTATCCCGTCGTCTGGCTGATCAAGGGCCGTTCCCAGGTACCCTGGGGACAACGCATTCAGTTGAATTGACCAGGGCGGATGCTATAAATCCCAGGGCGAGCGCGTATAAATTCTAATCAAAATGGCCTTAGCGCGGTAGTCGTCGTCCCAAGTGGCCTGGCGTCGCTTCTGTGCCAGACGCAGGGAGGAGGATTCGCGCTCAAATAGATTCATGCACAGGTGCCGAATTACCGTCATGATGGCTGGTGCATTCCCTTTGCGAATGCGGCTGGTGTCTTCCCGGAACACCACGTCAAGTCGCTAGTGAAGCCGATTTTCCACCCCCCAGTGTCCCCGCACGGCGTGCGTGAAACGCCGCCCATCGGCCAGGATCGCGTTCACAAAAAAACGTCGCTCCACGGTTTCGGTCTCGCCGATCAAGCAGCTGCGCTCGACCGGGCCGATGCTGCGTAGCCCTCGCCACGGCTCCGTATTGGGGAGGGTTCGCAGCTCTTCTCCAGGCGCCCATGATCCTTGTCCACCTCTTCATGGAAATCATGGTCGACACCGGCAAACGCCCCCCTGGGCCACCGTGAAGAAGTCTTTGACCGCCTCATGCAGAGCGCTCTGGTTGCCTTTGAGTCCCAACACATACTTGCCACCCTGCTCGATGATCTGCGCCGCAATCTCACGCTGACAACCCATGGCATCCGCTCCAGAAGCTCCAGCAACTTCGGGATCGCCGTGATTTCGTTGCATTTCTCCGCAGTTGCCTCTTGGCCCAGGACCCGCCGACTGGTGTCCGCCCAGGCACTGACCATGTGCAGGGCAGCACGCCCACGCTTGCGATCACGCGAGCCGCGGACCGTTTTGCCGTCCACTGCGATGACCTCACCCCCGGTGGCCTGCCTGATCGCTTCGGTCCAATTGGCAAAACACCCTTGAAATCCCTTCACCGAGAGCCGTGTGATGACGTTGGCAATACAATCGTGAGAGGGGACGCCATTGGCAAAGGGCGCGAACCGGCGTAGCCACTGCTTAACCCAATGGCATTGGGGCAAAGTCCGTAGATACTCAGTTCCGATGCAAGTCCAATTTGCGTCCTGCTCCCCAAGGGATTGTTGGGTACGCTGCCAAGCTCCCTCCGCGTCCCTGCGGCGGGAACGAAGCCTGGCGGCTTTGCCCAACCTATCCTTTGCGTCCTTCGTGCCTTTGCGGTTCAAAGGTCGAAGTCAAGCGGCGAGCCGCAGGTCGAGCTCTTGGAGCACCTTCTGGGCAGCGACGGGCACGACGGTGCCCGGACCGAAGATGGCGGAGGCGCCGCTGTCGTAGAGGTATTGGTAGTCCTGGGCGGGGATGACGCCGCCAATGACGACCATGATGTCTTCCCGGTCCAGTTCCTTGAGCGCCCGCACCAGTTGGGGCAACAAGGTCTTGTGGCCCGCGGCCAAGGAGCTCATGCCGACGACGTGGACGTCGTTTTCCACTGCTTGACGGGCGACCTCTTCCGGGGTCTGGAACAGGGCGCCGATGTCCACGTCGAATCCGAGGTCGGCGAAGGCGGTGGCGATGACTTTGGCCCCCCGGTCGTGGCCGTCCTGTCCCATCTTGGCGACCAGGATGCGGGGCCGACGGCCTTCCTTCTGCTCGAACGCGTCGGCCATCCGGCGCACGGTAGTGACTTCTTCCTTCTCCCCGAACTCGCTGCCGTAGACGCCGCTGATGGAGCGGATGACAGCCTTATGACGACCGAAGACCTTCTCCATGGCATCTGAAATTTCGCCCAGGCTGGCACGGCGCCTGGCCGCTTCCACGGATAGTTCCAGCAGGTTCCCCTCCCCCGTCTCGGCGCTGTGGGTCAGGGCGTTCAGGGCGGCCTGTATCTTGGCTTCGTCACGTTCCCCGCGCAGTTTTTTAAGCCGTTGGACCTGGGAGTCGCGTACCGCCGAGTTGTCGATGTCCAGGATCTCCAGGGGGTCCTCCTGGGGCAGGCGGAATTTGTTGAGGCCCACGATGGTTTCCTGGCCCGAGTCGATCTGGGCCTGACGGCGCGCCGCAGCCTCTTCGATGCGCATCTTGGGCAGACCGGTGTCGATGGCCTTGGTCATGCCGCCGAGGGATTCGATTTCCTGGATATGGGCCCAAGCCTTTTTGACCAGCTGGTCGGTCAGGGCTTCCACGTAGTAGGACCCGGCCCAGGGGTCGACGACCTTGCAGATGCCGGTCTCGTCCTGCAGGTAAAGCTGGGTGTTGCGGGCGATCCGGGCTGAGAAGTCAGTGGGCAGGGCGATGGCCTCGTCCAGGGCGTTGGTGTGCAGGGATTGGGTGTGGCCCAGGGCGGCGGCCATGGCCTCGATGCAGGTACGGGCGACGTTGTTGTAGGGGTCCTGCTCGGTGAGGCTCCAACCGGAGGTCTGGGAGTGGGTGCGCAGGGCCATGGATTTTTCGTTCTTGGGCTCGAACTGCTTGACGATCTTGGACCACAGCAGGCGCCCGGCGCGCATTTTGGCCACTTCCATGAAGTAGTTCATGCCGATGGCCCAGAAGAAGGACAGGCGTGGGGCAAAGGTGTCGATCGGCATGCCGGCGTTGACGCCGGTGCGCAGGTATTCCAAGCCGTCCGCCAGGGTGTAGCCGAGCTCGATGTCGGCGGTGGCGCCCGCCTCCTGCATGTGATAGCCGGAGATGCTGATGCTGTTGAAGCGGGGCATTTCCTTGGCGGTGTAGGCGAAGATGTCGCCGATGATGCGGATGGAGGGGGTGGGCGGGTAGATGTAGGTGTTGCGGACCATGAACTCTTTAAGGATGTCGTTCTGAATGGTCCCGGTCAGTTGCTTATGTTCGACTCCCTGCTCTTCGCCGGCCACGATGTAGAAGGCCATGCAGGGTAGGACGGCACCGTTCATGGTCATGGAGACGGACATCTGGTCCAGGGGGATGCCGTCGAACAGGACTTTCATGTCCAGGATGGAGTCGATGGCGACCCCTGCCTTGCCCACGTCGCCGGTCACGCGGGCGTGGTCGGAGTCATAGCCGCGGTGGGTGGCGAGGTCGAAGGCGATGGAGAGCCCTTTTTGGCCAGCGGCGAGGTTACGGCGATAAAAGGCGTTGCTTTCTTCGGCAGTGGAAAAACCCGCGTACTGGCGCACGGTCCAGGGCCGGGTGACGTACATGGTGGGATAGGGCCCCCGGAGATAGGGGGGAATACCGGCGGCATAGCCCAGGTGTTCCAGGCCCTTAAGATCCGCGTCGGTGTACAGGGGCTTGACGTCGATCTGCTCCATGGTGTGAGCGATCAGGTGCTCCAGGGATTCGCCGGTGGCCTGTTCCACTGCGGCCTTCCACTCGTCGAAGCCGCGCTTGGGGAAGTCTAGGCCGTAGTCCATAGTGGTGAAGTCCGGTGTCTTGCTCATGGTTAGACCCCCATCTTGGTCTGTAATTTGTTCAATAGCTCGTAGCAATTGGCCCGGAGATGGATAAAGTCGTCCACGCCGGCGGCCTTGAAGGCCTCGATATGGTCGGCGGGATAGCCCGCTACCAGCACCAGGGTGTCCGGCTTGGCCGCCTTGAGGCCCTTGACCAAGTCTGGCACCAGGTCGGGGTAGGTCTTGTCCGTGGAGCAGATGACGACCGCCCCCGCCCCGGAGTCGATGGCTGCCTGGCAGGCCTGGTCGGTAGTCTCGAAGCCATCGTTGCCGATAACCTCGAAGGCGCCCACTTGCAGAAAACCGCGGCTGAAATCCGCCCGAGCTTTGTGCTGGGGGATGGGTCCCATATTGGCGAGAAAGACCTTGGGCAGCGATCCGGTACGCTTGGCATAGGCATCGGAGCGCTGGCGCAGCGCCTCGAAGGGCTCCGCCCCGCGCTTGATCGCAACCGGCTCCAGCAGCGGATCCGATTGTTCGCCGGTGGCCAGGGTGTTACTCAGATCGTTGAGGGTAGCACCGGCGGCGGCCGCCGCCACGGTGGCCTTGACGCGCTGTTCCGGGGTCGCCTGCGCCAGCTTGTCCAGGGCATCCCGGCAGGCGCCGGCATCCAGGGTTTGCCGAAATGCCTTCAGCTTTGTGGTGCGCTCTTGTTGTAACGCGGCATGGTCGATGGTCTCCGGCGTCAGGGGGTCGTCGGTGGGGTTGGGGTACATGTTGGTGCCGACGAAGATGTCCCGGCGTTGGGCATAGGCCCTGGCCCGTTGGTCGGAGACCGCCGCGATCTGTTGCTGCGGAAAACCTGCGCTCAGTGCCTTGGCCATGCCCCCCTGTTTTTCTACCTCGCGGAACAGGTCCCAGGTCTTGCGGGCCAGGGTGTCGGTGAGGTTTTCCACATACCAGGAGCCGCCCGCCGGATCGACGGCCCGGGTCAGGCCCGCCTCTTCGCGCAGCACGGTATGGGCATTGCGGGCGACCCGGCGGCTGAAATCGCTGGGTACGCGCGCGATCTCGTCCTTGGGTCCGATATGCAGGCTGTCGCATCCCCCCAGGATCCCGGAGAAGGCCTCGGTAGTGGCGCGCAGCATGTTGACGTCGGGGTCGTAGAGGGTTTTGTTCCAGGCCGAGGTGCGGGTGTGGATGTGCATCTTCCGGGCGTCTTCACTGCCCTCGAAGGCCGCAACGACCTTTGCCCACAACATGCGGGCGGCCCGGAGCTTGGCGATCTCCATGAACAGGTTCGAGCCCAGGGAAAAGGCGAAGAGCACCCGCGGTGCGGCCTGGTCGATGGAAACGCCGCGCGCCTGCAGCTCACGCAGGTATTCGACTCCCGTGGCGAGGGCGAAGGCGAGCTCCTGCAGCGCGTTGCCGCCGCCGTCATGGTAGGGATGGCCGCGGACCAGGACTGTCCGCAACCCCGGCGCCTCAGCGGTGGCCCAGCGGGTGAGCTGTGCCATGTCCTCGTAGGCCCCGCTCAGGGAGCGCGGCAGCCGACCCCAGCCCGCCAGCTCCCCTAGGGGATCGCCGCTGATACAGCCACGGAGCTTGGCCCCGGAGCGCCCCTGTTTTTCGAGCATGGCCAGCACCATGGATAGGAGCGGCAACCCCGACGCGCCGGTCTGGATAATGATCGGCGTCTGCTCCAGGTCGACCCCCTCGAGGGCCTCGGTCAGGTCATCCAGGCACGAGATGGAAAGGCCACCCTTGCCAACCAGGCCGGGCTCCGCGGCATCCGCGTCCTTCCCCAGCAAGGTGGCGAGGTCCAGCCGCACGTTGACCGCGGTCTGACCCCGCTCGAGATCGGCCCGCAGGGCCTGGTTGAAGGCCTCCGGGGTGGCGTCCACGACCTCCTGGCTGACCTCCCAGGGCTGGCGTTTGTAGCCCAGCGGTTCGGTGCCGCGCACGAAGGGGGCAAAGCCCGGCAGGGAGCCCATATGCGGCAGCCCGGCCCCATCCTCCGCCCGATACATGGGCTGCAGCTCGATACCCTCATGGGTTTTGGTGATGAGCCTTTTCTCGAAGGAGCCGCCCTTGAGGGCCGCCTCTGCGGCCTCTCGCCAAGTGTTGTAGCCGGTGGCCGGAAACTCGGCGAACGAAGGGGCGTCCGGCCCTGCCCCGGACTGCCGATCGGTGATATGGTTCGACATGGTCGCTCCTCTGGTTAGGGACTCTTTTACGGGTTGCGCTACGCGATAGAGTGGGTTGGGGAAACCGAATCCGATTCATTGTATATTACTTGCGCCGGGTGGGAAGGCTTACGGGTAGGGCACTCAGGGGCGTTGAGTAATAATTGTTTATTAAACAATTGGTTACGCCAAAACCGAGCCGAAATCCGGAGGGGAGCTGAACGATTCCCAATAAACCGTTTGCAAATAATTGCATGCCAGTGGCGTGCTTGTCGGCTCAAAGGGTCACGTCTTCGTGATGTGGCCTTTTGCTTTCCGGAGGCTAGAATGCATGCCTGGACCTAATATCGACGGATTCAATCTCTACTATGCCGTCCGGGACTGCGGATACAAATGGGGTAGTGGTGATTTTTGAAGTGATATCTAGCCAACAATGGGCAATATTCGGTAGGCTCTTTATGGGTTCCAGACGGGTAGGGTATTTTGCGCAAATTCGCCTTCTCAGCAAGCTAAAGGGGCATCGTATAACTTGCTGTTGTTGTTGAGAAAAGACTGCCTGTTCTGTCGTCAGTCAGAGTGCTACGGACCGCCGTCCCCTTCGATCAGTCTGAAATCCATAAAGGGCCTATAAAGGGCCTATTCGATATTATATCGGTGAATGAAGAGTTTTAAACAAGGGTCTAGACAACTTCTTCAATGCTAAGATTATGTTATGCAAGGAATAAAACAGGTATTTTAGGCGTTCACACCCTTTCGAAGCAAAATTCAGAGTGATTATATGTTCTTTTGCGCTTGATTTACCGGCCCCAAAAATTGCCGAGTTGAGTGATGTAAGCCGCCCTAAGATTAACCAGCTACTCTTGAAGTTACGAATTCGAGTCGCCCAGGTTTGGGATGCTTCATCATCGCCTTTCTCTGGCGAGGTTGAAGCCGATGAATCCTATTTTGGCGCACGCCGCGTTCGCGGAAAAAGGGTCGCGGAGCGGGCGGTAAAACGATCGTCTTCGGAATCCTGGAACGCTACGGGAAGGTTACACGGAAATCGTCCCTGACGCCTCGAAGAAGCAGCTACAGAGAGCGATCCGGGGTCGGGTAGCGCGGAAGCAGCATCCACTCGGACGGCTGGAGAGGCTACACCGGGCTGGTGGACATGGGCTACAAAAAGCATTTCCGGGTGCATCATGGCGGGAACGTATTTGCCCGCGGTAATTGCCATGCCAATGGCCCATGTCAATGGCATTGAATCATTCTAGTCTATATGCCATGAAGAAAATCCACTCTAAAGTTATCTAAACCCTGAGAGGCTGTCTAAAAAGATATAAGTTACTAGAAAATCACCCCACGGTCATTTTATAGGGCGTCTGGTTATTACAGAGCTGTTGGAGAAGCAAGCGACTTGATGCGAAATAAACCTGAGCTTCACTCGAAGTTGGCTTGCGTTCGTAATCTTTACTTAATCGACGTGCTCGAACTAGCCAAGCAAAGGTTCTTTCAACCACCCATCGACGAGGTAACACGTATTTCCCACTCATCATCAATGAGTCGCTCGGGTACCTGATAGGAGATTGAGTCTTTTCAGGAATCATAGTGGAGTCAGAAATAAAAGTGCTCACAGTTATTATACCACCCCTCCAGCACAGGAATCTTTTTGGAATCAACCGATTGTAGCGTCTCTTCAAGGGGTGGGAGGTCATTCGCCTGTTCTTTTAACCAAGCACTCACCGTTCGGCGCGAGACCCCAAACGTCCGTTCAATCCCGCGCATACTGAATCTTTCTTGATGAGCTTTATAACGAGTTTTTTCTTTTCTTCCGGCGCGCGTTCTTTTGCGCTCGAGTACGCCATAGGCACCACAGGCTTTACAGTGATATTGCGAGCTACCGGACGCATTTGGGCCATTTTTAACCAGATCTTCGCTCTGAAATTTGCGACAGGTGTAGACTGTAGTCTCGATAATCGCAATTGAAAACTCTTGGGTTGTTTTTAATCAATGAAAGCAATCGTTCAGACCAAGCGTATTCTTCCAGAAGAGAGGGCTAAAATCTAGAATCAGGTAACGAGAAAAACGGTGGCAATCGGAATGATTACCGATGAATCCATCTACCCTATCACTTCAAAAATCACCACTACCAAAAAGCCTACAGGACCCCCTGCTTATTCCCCCTGCTTATTGTCAGTGAGTGTGAGCCTGAAACGATGGCTCTAGAAAAACTACGAATCACGCAAATCACACAAATCCGATTCTCATTGATTCGTGTGATTCGTAGTTTCCTTTTCCGGAGCGGTGGGTACAGTCCACCCTACGGCTCGGAATCAGAGCAATAAGCTCCGAATATCCTCCAGCAGCTCTCGCAGTTGGCCGGTGAAGCGTGCGGCTTCCGCGCCGTCGATCACCCGATGGTCGTAGGAAAGGGACATGGGCAGGACGAGACGCGGGACGAAGTCGTTTCCGTTCCAAACCGGCTTCATTTCCGAGCGGGAGATGCCCAGGATGGCCACTTCCGGGGCGTTGATGATGGGGGTAAAGGCGGTACCGCCGATGCCTCCCAGGCTGGAAACGGTGAAGCACCCACCCTGCATGTCCCCAGGCAGCAGTTTGCCTTCCCGCGCCTTGGCGCTCGCCTCCGTGAGCTCGCGGGCGAGCTGGTAGACGCCTTTCTTGTCTACGTCCCGAATGACCGGGACCACCAATCCATCGGGGGTATCCACCGCTACGCCGAAGTGGGTGAAGTGCTTGAGCACCAGGCGTTCGCCGTCGCCGGTGAGCGACGCCTTGAGGTTGGGAAACTGCTCCAGGGCCTTGGCTACCGCCTTGAGCAGGATCGACAGGAAGGTAAGCTTTACGCCCGCCGCGGTCGCCGCCTCCCGCTGGGAGTTCCGGAAGACCTCCAGGTCCGTGATGTCCGCCGCGTCGTGGTGAGTGACATGGGGAATGCTGAGCCAATTCAGGTGGAGATGGCGCCCGCTGATCTTTTTGATGCGCGGCAGGGGGGCCAGTTCCACTTCGCCGAGCTTGGCATAGTCGATCTCGGGCGCGGCGGGGAGCTGGAAGGGTAAGCCGGCGCCCGGCGTTCCAGCGGCGCCGCGGGCTAGGGTTTTCTTAACATAGTCCTGGATGTCGGTTTTGAGGATGCGGTGTTTTGGACCTGAGCCCTCGACCAGGGTCAGATCGACGCCCAACTCACGGGCGAACCGACGCACGGCCGGACTGGCGTGTGGCTTGCGGCCCTTGGCAATGGCGGCCAAGTCTTCCGGTCGCGTGGGCACCGGAGCGCGGCGGCGCTCCGCCTCACCTGGTCTTGGACCGACTGCCTCAGGTTCGGTCACGGGTGCGGGGATCGATTTGATCTCCGCCGGGGATTGTTCCTCCGAACTCTCCTCCGATGCGGCCACCGGCGCATCGGCCTGTGCCGCGGCTGCCGGAGCCTGCGGCTTCAGGGTCAGTACCAAATCCCCTTGGCTCAGCTTGTCTCCCACCTTGACGGCGAGGGAGGTGACCTCGCCGGCCAGGGGAGAGGGAATTTCCATTGTCGCCTTGTCGCTCTCCAGGGTAATCAGGGACTGATCGACGCTGACCTGGTCGCCGGGTTGCACCAGGATCTCGATGACCTCTACTTCCGAGAAGTCCCCGATGTCGGGAAGCAGTACGTCTTGGACCGTTGCCATGCTGAGTTCTCCACGATCGTACTCGGTCGTGCCGGAGGTGCAGAATGCCGAGGGTGTAGGATGCGGTAGCACACACCCGATGGCAAGACCGGTCAGACCGGCACCTTGCAAACCTGTTCTACCGCCGAGGCCTTCGAGGCCACGGGCATCCAATGCCCAACCAGAGGCCGGATAGACGACAGCGACCTTTCCCTGCGCCAAATCGTGCGTGTTTTACCTTGCAAACGGGATGGGTCTATGTGATGAGTACCTGTCCAGGTGCAGGGACGCCACAGGCAGGCAGCGAACCGCATCGATGGGCTGGAAGCCGGCGACTGGTGGCCGGTGACCGAAAGCCCGGTCGGTGGGCACAGCCCACTACGGAGCAGTCGGTTGACCGCGAGGCCCCTCTTGTTCAGCGCTCGCGTCTACCCGCCGCAGCCGCGGCCAGCTCGCGGAGCATCGGCACCGTATCGTCCCAAGCGATACAGGCATCGGTGATGCTCTGCCCGTAGACCAGGTCGGTGGCAGCGGTCAGGTCCTGACGGCCGGAGACCAAGTGGCTTTCGATCATGGCCCCGATGATGCGCCTGTCACCACGGGCAATCTGGCCGGCCACGTCATGGCAGATCCGGATCTGGTTGGATGGTTCCTTGCGGCTGTTGGCGTGGCTGAAGTCGATCATGATTTTGGGCGTGAGGCCCGAGGCGATGACCTCCTCCGCGGCGATGTTCACGCTCTCCGTGTCGTAGTTCGGACGGTGGCCGCCGCGCAGGATAATATGGGTATCCTCGTTACCGCGGGTACGAAAGATTGCCGAGTTACCGTCCTTGGTCAGGGACATGAAAACATGGGGTCGGATCGCGGCATGCATGGCATCGATGGCGATCTTCACCGAACCGGTGGTGCCGTTCTTGAACCCAATGGGGCAGGATAGGCCCGAGGCGAGCTCCCGGTGTCCCTGGCTCTCCGTAGTGCGGGCACCGATGGCGCCCCAGCTGACCAAATCGGCAATATACTGCGGGCTGATGAGATCTAGGAACTCGGTTCCCGTGGGCATGCCCATCTCCGCCAGGTCCAGCAGCAACCTGCGGGCCAGGTGCAATCCCTTGTTGATCTCGAAGCTGCCGTTCAGATCCGGGTCGTTGATCAGGCCCTTCCAGCCTACTGTGGTGCGGGGCTTCTCGAAATAGACCCGCATCAGGATCATCAGATCCCGCTCGACTTCGGCACGCAAAGCATACAGCCGCTCGGCATACTCCATGGCCGCCTGGGGATCGTGGACGGAGCAGGGTCCGACCATCACTAGCAGCCGGTCGTCTTCGCCCTGGAGAATATGTCGAATCTCCTGCCGCGCGTGGTAGATCGTGAGCGCCGCCCGCTTGCTGACGGGGAGCTCTTTCTGCAGGGTCTTGGGTGCGGCCACCTGCTTGATGTCGCAAATGCGTAGATCGTCGGTCCGATAATGCATCGGAATAGTATATCCGTGAAGCTCAGGCAACACTACGGAACGTATTCCCGGCAAGTCTGAACACGCCCTCACCCGACAACCAATTTGGTAAGAGAAAACGACGAATCGCGTGAATTGGCACGATAAGATCCCTCCCTTCGGTTCGGGGTGACAATTTCCCCTTCGGTTCGGGACGGCAGTTTTGCGAGGATTCGCGTGATTTGTAGCTTTTCCTCGTAAAGCCGAACGGTGGACCACGGGCTTGGCGTTTGCCATATGGTTCGGCCACAATGACGGTCAATCACATGTAGGAAGCGTCCACTCATGACCAACACCAAAATCTATCAGGGGATCTACAAGGACCCCAAAGGCGGCATGACGCCGACCGGAAATATCATACGGGATGCCTGGGTATTCGGAATCATCCCTGAAACCGAAACCTGCGCGGGCTGGACTCTGCAGGGTATCGACGCCCTGTACGACAAGGTCACAGAGGCCTGGGCGCCATACGGCCACCTGGCCTCCCGCCTGCCACCGACGCTGCGTGAGCGTCACCAACGCATCTACGAGATAGCGGTGCGTCGGGCCCGGACTGAGGGTTGGACCCCGGAGCTCGACGCCAATGATTGACCCGCCGGAGTACCCCGATGCCCGGATACTACGTCCGCGAGACCTTCTTCCGCCCGCCGGAGCATACCCGTGAGCGCAACACCTTGCCGGCCGCTGTGTACAATGACCTGCAGCTGCTGCTTAAAAGAAGCGGCCGCAAAAGCCTGTTCGTCCCCATCCGCTCCATGCAATTCCAAGCCGTGGTGGAAGCCGGGGAGATCGTGTTCGTGGACAACCACGGCGGCTATGCCCACCAGGACGGAGTGGGCGGGCGCCTGATCCGTATCGCCTGGCGGCCGTCGCCGGCCCCGGAGCGTGAGTCGCTAAGCGGCCCGGTTGCGTGTGAAATCCTCTATTTTTTCCCTGGTCTCAAAGAGACCCAGCGGCGATTGATGAGCGAGTTTCCGCCGATCTTGAGACAGCTTCTGCAACGCCGACGCGAGCAGGACCTTCAGACTACGGCGCCCCGGGTGGTACCCTTGCGCCGCGGTACTTGAGCAAGACGCCCAGGGCAAGCAGCAAGCACGTTAAACCTTAACGACAGGGTGTCTCTCACCATGGAGACCGCACCGAATTTCGAGCAAGTCTGGCAGTTGTTCCAGGAAACGGACCGTAAGTTCCAGGAGTCGCAACAGGCATTGGATCGCGAATTCCAGGAAACGGACAAGAAGATGAAGGCCCTTCAGGAGCTCTTCGAAGGCCAGTGGGGCAAGCTGGTGGAGAGCCTGGTCGAAGGGGATCTGGTCCGCTTATTGGGTGACTATGGAATTCGGGGCTACGATACCTCGACCCGGCGTAAGGGCTGTCGCGAGGGAGAGAACTACGAATCATTGCCCACAATGGGGAGGAGATCGTCATCGTGGAGGTGAAGACGACCCTGCGGGCCGGGTTGGTGGATAAATCCATCAAGCGCCTCCAGCGGGCCAAGCGTTACCTGCCTGAATGCAGAGACCATAAGGTGTTCGGTGCAGTGGCCTATTTACGCGCGGAGCAGGGGAGCGACCGCCAGGCGAAGAACCAGGGGTTGTTCGTGATTCTGGCCACGGGGGACAGCACCGCCATCGCCAGCCCCAAGGGCTTCGCGAGCCCCGGAAGTTCGGATAGTCCTCCTCAGGAAGGTGTCGCAAAAGCCCATCCGTGGGGTGTAGCGCAGGCGTCCCCGCCTGCATCGAAAAATGCAGGCGGGGACGCCTGCGCTACTTTTGCGACACTCTCCTTCAGGGAGCAGTCTCACCCCGCCCGAAACAGGCCGTGATGATGCCGCGGATCTCCCGTTCCTTGCCCTCGATGTCTTTCACCAGCGCGAGTTGGACTCTGGCCTTGCGCAAGTTCTGTCCCCGCTCGGTAACCCGGAAGTAGCGGTCGCCTTCCAGGTAGTCGGTCAGAAAGCGCAGGGCCAGCTCGAAGGGGATCAGGCGGATGGCATCGAACAGCAACTCGATTTCCACCTGATCCAGTAAGCCCCCGGTCTCGCCCGCATAGGCGCTGAGGATAGCCCGGCAGAGGTCGAGATCGAAGCCAGCACCGGCTGCGGCGGACCTGCCGCTGCGGTTGCAACAGGAACGCAGACAATCTCCAATGTCGTAATGGATAAGTCCGGCCTGGACCGTGTCCAGGTCAATCAGGCTCACCGCGCGGCCCGTCATGCGATCGAACAGGATATTGTCGAGCTTTGGATCCCCGTGGATGACACGTACCGGGAGGTGCCCGCCCTGCCGTGCCGCTTCAAGCACACCGACCTGCGCCTGGCGTGCGGTCACGCAGGCGATGGCCTGGGACAGGGCTTCCGAACGAGCGGTAGTGCGTACCGCCAAGACCTGCTCGAATCGCTCCAGATAGCCCGGTGTGACATGGAATCCTGGCAGGACCACCGTGAGCCGGTCCGTGGGTAAGTCGCTGACCAGGACATGGAAGCGACCCAGGATGCGACCCACCTCCCGAGCCTGTTCCAGATCCTCGATGTGAACAAGCCCCCTGGTGTTCGGGATAAACTCCATGAGACGCCAAAGCCCACCTTGCCTGTCCCGGACGAAGGACGATCCGTCCCAGGCCGGAATCAGGGCCGGAATGCAGAGCCCGGATGCGGGGCGGGTTGCGATATGTTCTCCCAGCACCGACAGGTTGAATATGATCCGCTCCGGTTCCGGAAACACCAATGGGTTGATCTGTTGCAGGATATAGCGGACATCTCCGGCGGTGACGAGGAAAGTGGCGTTAATCAGGCCACTGCCGTAGGGTTCGACCCTATCGTCCGGACGAGGCAGAGCGAATCGGTCGACGATATCGGAAGCGACCGCCGCAGCCTTCCTGAGCTCATACTCGGTCATACCCCATACTGTGCCAGCGGAGACGGGTGGCTGTCACCAACCGGCCGAAGTGGTTGCGGTATTATTTACCAGCGAGGCATCGCCTCAGACCGACAAGTGCCCAACTCGAGCTTCATCGCCAAACTCCAATCGGACAGGATTTACAGGATTACACAAGATTAGCACTTTTGTTGGGCCACCAGTTCCAAAGCCCAGGCGTCGTACGTCAGCGAGCGGTCGGTATGCATCACGCCGCCATAATCCGATGGGATGAGCTCGCGGACCCCTTGGTGGCGATGACGTAAACGGATTTGGTAGACCGATGCCTCATCGGTGTCGAAGCCCATCATGTAAGCCGACTCGCTATTGATGCGCCAGCCGGTGTCGTCAGTAAACACCCGCAGTGCAAAGCATGGGGGCGCGTGAATACGCCATTCCCCACGCGGTGCGCCGTCGCTCCGTGTTGGCTCGGATCGACTTGCGGGTGTTGCCCGCGGAGCGTGCGCCCGCAATTGAGGCACTTGCGCACCTCCAGGGAGTACGCGGTCACCTGCGGTTTCGGTGACTCGCTGATGTCCGTGCAGAAGGCGCGCTCAATGCGCACCTCACCGAGGTTGGAACTGCTGCAGAACGGGCAGCGATCCCCTTGCAGCGGCACTTGGACTCGGTGCGTGATTTCTTCTTCGGTTGGTCGCGGCGGCTGAACTTACCCTCGCCGGGTCTCCGCCCCGGCTTCTTTGGGTTCGCTTTCTTCCCACCCTTAGAGAAAGGTACGGCTTGCCGCTTGGAGGAACGTTCTTTCTCTTCGAGGCGGCGCTTGAGCGCAGCGATTTCCGCAGCCAGCCGCGCGTTTGCGGATTCGCCTTTTCAAATCGTTATGCTCAACTCCTCATACGGCAGATATGATCACATCCGTATCCCACGGACCTCTAATTACGCCTACCCTTCGTGATCCTAGGTCGCTAATCAATCACCCCGCGCCCGCAGGTATATTAAATGTCAACAGACCCTAGTACAGCAGTGCCTAAGTACCGATAACACCGGTTCGGTTCTTTCCTGAGGAATTTTTTGCCGCAAATGAGCGCGAATAAACGCAAATCGGTCGCAATCGGCCCGCCATCCTCGACGGTTCTTCATCTCATTGCATCTATTTGCGTCCATTTGCGTTGATTTGCGGCTAGTTTTTCCGTGACGATCTTACCCACTCAATGCTACCGGTAGTTGAGAACATCCGTACTAGGGCGATGGCATGATCAACACCCGTGAGGTCCTGATCGTGCGCCGCCTGGGTCTGTGCGACTACAGGTCCACCTGGCGGGCCATGCAGTCCTTCACCGACCGGCGCGATTCGGGCACCGCCGACGAGCTTTGGCTGCTGGAGCATCCACCTGTCTATACCCTCGGTAAAGCCGGTCGCCCGGAGCATGTCATCGATCCGGGCAGCATCCCCGTCATCGCAACCGACCGTGGCGGCCAAGTCACCTATCATGGTCCGGGACAGATCGTCGCTTACCTCCTGCTCGACCTGCCCCGCGCCGGAATCGGCGTGAAACGCCTTGTGCATCTCCTGGAACAAGCAGCCATGGATCTGCTGATGGACTATGGGGTCGAATCCTCCGCCCGCCATCACCACGCCCCCGGCGTCTATGTAGAGGGTGCCAAGATCGCGGCCGTCGGGTTGCGGGTCCGTCGCGGTTACAGCTTTCACGGATTGGCCCTCAACGTCGACCTGGACCTGGAGCCCTTCTCGCGGATTGATCCCTGCGGTTATCCGGGACTTGCCGTGACTGCAATCGCTCAGCTACACGCGCCGGCTGCGGTCGAATCCGTCGCCACCGGATTGGCCGGGCAGATTGCGCGCTTGTTGGCACGGTGCGTTACTCCCGCTTAAAGATCGTTGGTAGTGGTGATTTTTGAAGTGATAGAGTAGATGGATTCATCGGTAATCATTCCGATTGCCACCGTTCTTCTCGTTACCTGATTCTAGATCTTAGCCCTCTCTTCTGGAAGAATACGCTTGGTCTGAACGATTGCGTTCATTGATAAAACCAACCCAAGAGTTTTCAATTACGATTATCGGGACTAAAATCTATAATCTATACCTGTCGAAAATGTCAGAGCGAAGATCTGGTTAAAAATGGTCCAAATACGTCCGGTAGTTCGCAATATCACTGTAAAGCCTGGCGAATGACCTCCCACCCCTTGGAGCCGCCCAGGTTTGTGACGCTTCATCGTCCTTCTCTGGCGAGGTTGAAGTCGATGAATCCTATTTTTGGTGCGCGCCGTGTCCGTGGGAAGAAGGCTCGCGGAGCAGGCGGTGAAACGATTGTCTTCGGGATCCTGGAACGGCAAGGAAAAATCTACACCGAGATCGTCCCAGCTGCCGCCAAAAAGCAGCTGCAGGCTGCGATCCGCGGCCAGGTAGCCCTCGACAGCATCATCCACTCGGACGGCGGGAGAGGCTATAATGGGCTGGTGGACATGGGCTACAAAAAGCATTTCCGAGTGCATCATGGCGAGAATGTATTTGCCCGCGGTAATTTCCTATATCAATGGCATATTGAATCATTCTGGTCATATGCCAAACGAAGACTTGCAAAGTTCCGTGGTGTTCCACGGCAAACGTTTCATTTACACCGCAAGGAATGTGAGTTTAGATTTAATCACCGAGAGGAAAATCTCTACTGAGAGAATACTAACTCTGCTGAGAGAAAATCCACTCTAAAGTTATCTAGACCCTCGTCTATTACACTGCTAGCGACTGGAAGCTGGTAGCTGGCAACGAGGGCTTGACATGGGAGGGAAAATACCTCAAAATTGCTAGCACTCTATGTGATCGAGTGCCAATTGGTTCCGGCATGTCGGTCTATTTTCACCCCACAAGGAGACAGCAACATATGAACATCCGCCCTTTACACGACCGAGTCGTCGTCCGTCGCATGGAGGAAGAACGCACCTCCGCCGGCGGCATCGTGATTCCCGATTCCGCGACCGAGAAGCCGAT
>Ga0209782_1000289_pt1 | contig 20515 bp, 15 predicted proteins | sample WorMetmaBAHAMAS1_FD_187390 | JGI IMG/M metagenome (GOLD analysis project Ga0209782, IMG submission 187390) | Marine gutless worms symbiont microbial communities from Max Planck institute for Marine Microbiology, Germany - Inanidrilus... | ecosystem: Host-associated > Annelida > Digestive system...
CAATATAGTGGCATTAGTGGCGCTACTTAATCCTGCCCATACACGGCGTTACCTCATACCATTTCTGAATGCCAGAGCGACGAAAATGGGGAGATTTGCCATTTTTGCATAAAATCGGTTGCCATGGCAACGTCCCTTGAGATATCGAAAAAAGAGGTCCAGATCGATCATCTATGGCCAAAAAGCTTTCATTCGATGTAAAGATTGCGAAAATCGGTCCAGCGGATCTTCAGATAATTTGTCTCCGAGAAATCATTAAAAAGATGAATAAAAAAAAAGAAAAAAAAGAAAGAAATTACGGTCGGTAAAACATATAGCCCTTTCGGCAACTTTTGCCGAGCGGGCTAAAAAAAACATCGGCAAAATACATAGCCCTTCTGGCAAGTTTGCCGAGCGGGCTAAATAATATTGCAAGTAAATTTAGTTAATGATTCTTTCATTATTCATCATTGGCGTCGTCGTCGGCCAATCGTTCAGTGAATCGATGAGTGACGCCAGTGTTGTTATAATAATGTATTTGATTTTCACAGTCGTTGATTCTACAGGCCATCTTTAACAGGAGCCCCTGCAATAGGTAACATTTCAGGTAGGCCTAAGCCTAGCCCTTTAGGCTTGATAGCCGGCGGCAACGGCTGGCAGCTGCACCAAGCCATCAACCAATAAACTCCAGATGTAGCCTATTATGTGCAGGTCTAATGTTTGATTGCGAATAAAAATCTGGACGCCCTTCGATCAATGATCAATAGTAGGCCTATAACCAACTGATAACAGCTCAGTCCTGTATAAAATCTAGGCATGCCTACGGCCACTCGATCCTGTCAGCGAATAACAACAATTAGAAGGCCTAGCAGTGGCTAGCATAGCGCGAGATGTTGTTGTTTAGATTATCCCTCCCCGCGACCACAATGCGCGGTAAATTTGGATCGGAATTTGAAACCTAAATTAGCTATAAAGCGCCAATGCACTTCCGTCACAGACAGACGGACACTGACATCGTAGCATAAGCGTGAGATGTATATATTACATCTCGCGCTAAAAATGACGGTCGAATGCTACAGCTTACAGTAATTGTGCAGTTATAACTGAATTTGCAAATATCTGGTGCGTATCTTGATCTTGAACTGACCTATAACACCAAAGCAATCCTATGCATATCCACGTCAGCACTCAGCACTAGCGCATTTGTGTGATCTTGACTTTTAACCTTTTGACCTCAGGGTTCATGCGTACCGAACGACTGCGATGCAGTATACCAAATTTGGTGTTGACAAGTGAAAGCCGTTTTTTTTCTAAAGACATTGGAACTGGTCCACTGGAGAGCCCTTTAGGCCTAGCTAAAAATGATTTTCAGAGGTCAGTATATACGGTCATTTGCATATGCAATGACAAGATTCAATAGGCCTACATCACATAGTTTGCGACTATACACAGGCCTCATATTAAAGCTTTGCATGATGCAGGTCTGCAACGCAGACAGAGCACTGTCAAAAAATGATGAAACAGACAGACAGACAGACAGACAGACAGACATCAGACTGCTACGTCATGCTGCTTATCGCTAGTGAGGCGACCAGCATAAAAACGGTTCTTAACCAAGACACCTGGCGCATTACATACCTCAATTTGATCTGTTATTATATCAATGCTCAGTGGCAGATCCAGGAATTGGTGGTAGGCCGGTATATGATCCCCGTCTCTTCCTTCCTTTTGTCCCTTCCCTGGCACCCATAAATCTGGCTAGGGTTATGGGGGAGCGCTGTAAACTTTCCCTTCGGGCCACCAAATACTGTCATGCATTTTGAGTCAAAAATCACTTCTAGCTGTAACAATTTGCCAACACAGCACAATAAAACATTTCCAAAAGTACCTGATATTCCCTCATTCACCAGTAAATAAATTACTGTAGGTCAGTAACTGTGTACCAGGGGGGGGGGTTGGATCCCCCTCATCCCTCGTGGGTCCGCCACTGTCAATTGTTCTAAATTGGACTTTTTCTTGAATTTACAACAATACAATTCTGCTACAGCATTATTCTAACCAAAAAGACATATACGTGTGAGACAGCTGATATTGCTGAATAAATAAACAAGCACACCTGCCAGTCTGCCACAACTACAGCATGTACATACACAGCAACATAACGTCTCTATACCTGTAAATGTACATGGCCATGTGTCTGTCTGGGTATACAGTCCGTGGTAAAGTTGTCAGTAATTAATTTAACAATATCACAGCTCCTAGCACTGTTATGACGAGGCAACTCTAACAAGAAGCATCACAGAAACGAACTGCATTGTATCGCAAGGACAAACAGACGGTCGCACACACATTACTCTAGTCCGACCACATACTCGCGTTGGACTCGTTCATATTTCTGGACTTGCACCTGGACTTAAGACTCAAACTACGAGAACTCGAACTCGACTACTGAGGAATCAAACTTAAAACTCAAAAATTCATTCATGGACTTGTACTAGTTGTTCTCAGAATCCAACCTGGACTCACAAGACAGGACGGAGATAAAGTTACAGCACTGCAAACAACTCATCCATCGACTTCACTGTCGGTTACATGGCAGGAGTTTGCCCTTTCTCATTCACCTATTGGATGAATGTGTCCAAGTCATACAACCACGAGTTCATACAACCGATGCGACTACGACCACTACTCAATGCAGCTACCTCTGGAGGGATGGCCGGCTGAGTAAAAAAGAGGACGGTTTACCCGCAGTTGGATGATGAATATCGTTAATTTGTTACCACTAGCCTTACTGCAAAGTCACATGCTACTGCAGCCGTCATTAGCGATAATTACAGAAGACAGTGGAACAAATATCAAAATGATGCCGCAAGCAACTGCATTATACAACAAGCTGTATATATGGCAAACTTATGCAAATGTCATAAAGGCTACGTAACAAATACTACTGCAATGTGCAATATCTACATCATTCAAATGGCAGCTGTCTATATTCACCCACGTTAAGTGGCATTCAATTTCCATGTGAATCTCTAAGTTAAGCCATTTGCCCCACTCTCCTCTTCCACCCCCACTTATTTACTTCCCCGACTTGTTCTGAGAGAACATGTGGTGCAGGTATTCGATTCCACAAGCCAGATACCCTTCATGTCAGCCAAAGTCCCAAACAAGAGCGTCAAAGCATGGACGTGAACTAGCTCAAAGCACTAACCCAAATCACATAGATCACCAACTTGCTTCAGTTTCTGTATCGACCAACCAACTCCCGAGGAGACCTCTTTTTATGCCAGCTCTCTGAGACCAGTACCAGCATAGTACTTCATTTTTAGCGCGATATGTAATATATACAGCTCACGCTTATGCCATGATGCCAGTCCGTCTGTCTGTCCGTCTTTCTGTGACGGAAGTGCATTGGCACATTATAGCTAATTTAGGTTTCAAATTCCAATCCCACTTTACTGCGCATTGGCCGCTGTGCTGCTGACGGTCGCCGTGCTGCTTGCGGGCGAATCATCTCGCGCCATGCTAGCCAGTGCTAGAGTCTTGTTCACTCATAGATGGTGCAAGATGCGATTTGGCCCACTTCACTTATATTGTGCTGATGCAAAGAATACAACTAAAGGTGACCACACTCCAGGCACTGTGAAATTCCTGGCATTTCTCTGACTGTTCGTGCCACTCCTACCCACGTTACATTAACTATGTCAAGCACAGTGCTGATAGGACACTAAAAGATCTGAGCAAAAACGTTAGCAACGATTCAACAGCGACATAAAGCCCACAACAATCTACTAAACACAAGTGTAGCTCCAAACATGGAGTCGGCAATAAGCAGTTTTCTCTTAGAAGATTTTTCCACTACACTTCCCTGACATTTGGTCAAATCCCTGATGCTGTTTTAACTGTTTTGACACTGTATTGCCTAGCCGGTCCGGCGCGCATACGCTGGGCACTAAATACATTTTTTATTAGATTAGATTAGATTAGATGAGCTATCACATTCCCGAAATTTCCAGGCTTTCCAGATTTTTCAGACAAATGGACATCATACGAGTAGCACGGCAAAAATGCACAAAAAAAGTGTCCAGCGTGTCTGTATCACCTCTGACTCCCATCCACGTTACAACTATCACCACAGCACAAAAACGCTGTTGCTAAAACAGCTGATAAATATGTACATGAAGGCACGAAATCACGCACGGGCTAATATAATCAGTGTGTCAGGCTTAACAATAACTTATTGCATCACATTTCAACAAAACAGTCTGAAGTCAACAACGACAAGAGACAGTATGCACTGCAGCCAACTGGATTACTGATCAGCAGCGGTCGGCGATGCGACGTGCTGCCGACAAACTGGCTCAGCTTTCAACAGTGCCAGCTGAATGACCGGTAGCAGCAGGTGGAAACCATCTTGTATACACGTGCTGCTCGAACTCGCCTCGAGGTAGACGTTTGTGACAAACGGCGTTGCCGAGTCTGACGGCGACTGCAACAGTTAAACAGCTGCTGGCACTGAATGACTTCATATATGTGTGACGCACGATATCCTGCGCTATATAAATATTCTTACTTACTTACTTACTTACTTATGACTCTCAGTATCTGACTGCTCCAGTTATCCGGGTGACCACTTGGTCACGGTCAAAACAATCTCAACACTGAGAGGTTTAATGGAGTGTTCATATCACTCGTTTCGCCTCACCGCTCAGAAGTCATCTCAACTGACATCGTTTCATCTGAACTCAGTGTGCTGTGATTGATTGCAGCCTTGGTGAACTGGGTCATGTGCTGCAGTGACCCAGTTTACCACGGCTGTGACTGTCGCCCGTCACAGCGCACCGAACTAAAGTCAATTGAGATGAACCCAGATGAGATGAGATGCGTGAATGACAGTCCTCGAGATCTTGAATACATATCAATAGACAGTACCAACAGGCAGCACCGACAGACAGTCGTGAATATAAAGAACAAGAAGAAGATTTCACACTGAAAAGTAGGTCTGCTGTGAGGCATTTCACCTCACTGTGGCTCGTCGATCAAGCAAGAATGATTGATAGACGACTGGGTCTGTGACTGTGTGGCACTTTAACCTGGCAAAAGATTAAACCAAACTCAGCTAGTGCACGACCGTGGACAGATAGTTGGCTGAGATAACAGCCAGCACCTTTAACTCATTAGATCAGCATGGCATCAGTCGGCCAACTTTTATATGTAACTTGCTGTTTCTTCGCTAGCAGTGACTGAGATCATTGCCAGTACTCACAGTCACAATGGCTACTCATAAATAATGGCTAGGCTGAGCTGACGTGGTTACATATCAAGAAACTTGAAGATAGTGCACCTGTGAAATGGTTAACCGAGTAACAACTTGGCTCAGCGGAGTACTAGTAATGTCACCGATGTTAGTAACATTGTTACTATTATGCCTAACTAACTGCCAACACTGCCACAGTCGGTGTGACGTCAAAAAGCACTCAGCAGTTAGTATTCATGTGCTGCTCTATTGAATATGGCAGTAATGTGATACAAAAATTTGTTTTACATGCCTTTTCATCGGATCATTATACGACCATTTACACAGTTATCAGCAGCAGCAGAGCTAACTCATCAGTTCAGCCACTACTGTTGCCTACTAACATTGATCAAGTATTAGTAAGAAACATAGAAGTAACTTGAACAGCAAGACAGCAGTGTTTCACATACAGCAGCGGCTGACAGGCAGCGAGTGAAGTGTGATGAAATAAGTCCAACTTCAATGCACAGTAACTTTGTCAAACTGTCACAACATTCAACATTTAACAGACCTTTTAGCAAGAACATCTGTGCATAGAAAAAAATATCAGCAGCAATACAGTTTTACACATACACAAAAATGAAATACAAGCTACGGATAAAAACGAGAGAGGTTGCACAGACAAATATAGGACCAAAAACCCAACAAAGTGCAGGATATTTCACTTCCACAATTGTAATTCAATTCTTTCCTTTTTGTGCTATTCCAGTTTCAGGTCCAGTTAACAGAAATATCACTGATAGCTTTGATCCATTGAAAGCTAAAAAGAAACATTTATTTAATTGTGTGACCATGAACTGGGACCGATGAGTCTTAACGTTCAAACCTGACCTAGACTGGGTTAAGATGAACTGGCAGAGCAAATGTCTAAACTGTACTGAAAACAGTAAAGGGCTGGACGCATCCATCCAAAAGACCAAGGATAATCTAGCTGCAGATGGTGGAGAAAACCTTCAGCCTGTGAATACTGGTCCATTCTTGACCGGTGACGAAATCAAGATATCAAGATCATAGAATGTGGAAGAGAATCATGGAGACAGCTGTGTTCTGCTTCAGGGCTCATAACTGATGATGGATGCACACAAAAGCTCCGGCTTGGTTTAATTAGCCATTAGTTGCTCCATCTCAGGTCGGGTCTCCCTGAAAAGAATTTTCGGAAGAACTGGAGCATGTTTTTGTGGGCTTAATGCCCTACCTATCAACTAACCAAGAATGCCAGAGTTCAGGGAATACAAGCACCTGCTGGGCTCATCACGTCTTAATCCACTCACTCACTCTCCAGCAACGGATGCTGCACCACTTTTAACATCTGTATTGATTTACGTTCAAGCAACAACTACAACCACGTACTAAAAGCAGCATACAAACGCTCAGCGTTAAGGGGACATTCAATTATCGAATCCGGATTCATAGTGAAGCAGATTCAGATTCACTTGGCAAATCAAAATTGGCCTTTTACCAGTAAACAAATAACAGTGATGTAATATGGCTTCACTGTTGTTTGTGCATGTTTTCAGTATTACTTTGCACATTTTAATTCTTCACAACCAAGTTGCTGCCTGCTTGCAGCAGTTATTGTTATAGATGTCTTTCTTAAATCATTCTATCACAAGATCACAATCGACAGCACTTATCGCTGACGACATTTCACAAGTGAAATGGGATTCAAGCAGGATTCACCGAATCTAAATCTGGATTCAGATTCACTAATCGAATGCACTTTATCACTGATTCCGAATCTAAATTCACTATGAATCCGAATCCAGATTCGATAACCGGATATCTCCTAAGTGACATCACCTTGCAAGTGTTGCAGCCTTGTGTGCATAGACGGAGACATCGCACGGCTGCTCAAGCAGCATTGACTGAGCAATGCCGTAGAACAGCTCGATACTGACAGCCGTCCAGTCTGTCAGTGACTGCACAGCCACCTGATGAACATCCTGCCGCAGACAGCACGCACATTGTGTGATTAACACACGCACGCAATAATCTTGCTATGACTTAGTTAACCGATTTTGATTTTGAAAATTCTTTCACCATGTTTCTACAGGAAATACCAGGTGTAGCCATCGTAAAAATTCCCACCTGTCTAAATGTCAACTAATAAACAACAGTTTAGTGGTCCAGGCAGTGCAATAGGTTGGATGTGTGTGTGTGTGTTCAGAAAATGACTTTTAAACCGGTTGATCTCCGAACGAGATGTCTGGTAAGCTGATTCATCTCAACACTATGTAGGTCATGTTTGAAGGTCAAGGCCACAGTCTCATAGATGAAGTCCACGATTATAGGAGGAAAAATTGCTAACGTAGTTGGTGCAACCTAAAATGAAGGCTTTTTAGTAAAATGTATTATGTAGTGAATACAACCAATGCTGGAAATGCAAATTCGGACAACAACAAATGGTACGTATGTGGTGTAGCCACCTACATTTGTCAGAATCTTTACATGGCCAAGTTCCTGATCTCGCTCACAATCTTTCAAGTATTTCTGAATTCTCTGTTGAACCTGCAGTAACATGCCATCACAATTCTGACGTCAGCTGCTGCAGAATACGGCTTCAACATTTATGTATTTGCCTGTGAGCACAGAAACTAAGAAAGGCTAGAAACGGAACTAGAAAACAATAAAAAAATTATGCACCCTGTCATAAAGATGAAGTAGATGATGGAGAATGGAAAGACAGAATTGGCAAAAACCGGAAAGAGAAAATCAATGATTATAAACTGAAGTTACAATACATCTGTGAATCAACTAAGTGCAGCAACATGTCCTATGAACAAAACCAACAATGCCATCCACTCACAAACCACTGAAAAAGATTTTACCGTACGATGCTAATGCTAGCACAGTATATGCCTTTATCGAGTGTCTGTGTGTTTGCCTCATGCTGGTATTGTATCGAAAAGGTTTCACGGATACTGCTGTTTTTTTTTGCATACAAGTTTCCCTCAACTTATCCAACACTTCTTTACAGTATCTCCAAAAATGACGGTACTACCCTCTGGAATTTTGTCTCAAACCGTGGACTTACAAAATTTGGCCACAGACCATTCAGAGTTGCCAACAGCAATATAAACAAGCAACCAGTATCAGCATGTTACTAACAGCACCCGGCAATGATGGCAGACGTGGCCAGATGCTATCTACATCGACTGACGACAGTTGCCTGTTGATCGCACGCAGTGTCAAGCTCTGTGTACAGTGTGATGGTCGACTGGGAGTGAGACAGTGTTGTGAAGTCCAACAGCATTAATCGATATACTTGTAAATACTGTGTACACCATGTACGACAACAACAGTCACTGCCATCTCGTCGTTTCCACCGACATACTGATACTATTGATACTGTTCACACTCGCCGCGATTAGTTTCTGTTCTGCTACTGTGTCGGCAGTCAGCTGGTGAACAAGATGTGATACACGTCCGCTGAAAGCATCATCTTCTTGCTCAGTTTCTACAACGACGACAACAACGCACAGTTCATTCACTAATCATCGTGTACAGAGCAACCGTGCAAAGACCCGTGTCATGAGGAAATTCTGTTAAGTCAATTCTACGCTAAACTGGCACTGGCCACTGAACAGGAAGCTCCGCCCCTCTCACAGAAGTGGCAGATGAAAAAGTATCACGACAGACCACTTTCTGACATCAGTGCTTCGTGTTTCTTTCAGTGCTTTGACGCGCCTTCTCTTCCTGTTTTCCGCCGAGAACTGAAGACCGTTCTGTTCCGTCATTCCCTGATGCGATTTGACAATGAACTGTGCTTTATCTACACGCCCGTCGCTCAATGCTGTTATGTCACCATGTACTGGCTGCTACAAACCGATTCAGTTAACACTGTACAGTGGTCTTGGATAATGCCACCTTAATAATATTCATTTCTTCTACTACTACTACTACACTGTTCACTAGGAAGATCAGCCAACTCATACAACCTGCTGATGTAGGTAATTGCAGGATAAAATATGGTTTGCGTTATGTGATCAGCTGCTGAAAAGAAGTCGGTCTTTTAAAGAAGATATATATATATATATATATAAAGAAACATGGTGTAATGCAGCATTGTGAAAAACAAAACACCCAAAAGACAAACTGAAGCAAGAAATAACACCAATAAGACTAACCATCTTCAGTCTGCAAGTATCCGAGGTCAAATGACGCCTCGACGTTAGCAAGATGAGTTTCAACATGTCGGCGTGTTTCACACTCGAGCTGACTCAGTGCCTCATGTACATTATGCTGACTCATGTTGGAAAGCACCTGCAGGCCTTCCAGGTGAGCGATACTGACTGCAACCAACCAGCTAACAGGAAATGACAGTGCACCCGGCAAGTAAGTAACAGATTTGTATTCTACGAAAACATACTGCAGATAAATAACCCGAAATACCTTGACTCTCAGGTCCAGAAAAATAATGCTCGTCTCATCATTATATCTAGAAAACCTAGAACTGTTCCATTTAAAACATAATAATAACAATAATGTCCATACTTCACTCCAAGGTATTGTACTGTTATACTGACTTAAGCGGCATACATACCATTCATCGGACCTCATTTCATCTTACCTGTGTGCACTGTCGCTGCAACCAATCAGAAAGTAGTAGGTTGTGCACTTCATTCTGACTGGTTGCAGCCACAGCAGACTGGGTCACTTCACTGTGCACTCTGTTCAGACAAAATGAAGTTGGATGGGAAGAGGTCGTGCTATGAACAATCCTCTAAAAACCCGGGTAGTGACAACAGAGCCAACACAAAGTGAACGATGATTCTTCTCTCAGGTAGTCAGTTTGGCACAAAGAATGGATGAAGCCCACTGATCCGTCCAGTTCACATCAGGAAGGCTGTCTGCATCAAACCTCTCATGACTAGAAACCAAACAGTCATATCGACCTGCATACCCACACTGGCAGTGGCAGCGCATTTGATAACTGCATAACCTTGACCTTTGGACTTCAGGGTCAATGAATGCCAAGAGACTTCCATGCACTGTATGTCTAACAAGTTTGGTGTTGACAGCTCGAGCCATTTTCCTTTTAGAGCACGGACACACACACGCACAGACAGACAGACAAAGTCACAGATGCCACATTTCAACAAGTCCCATTGCTCACTTGTACAGTAACGTCTTAATACTACTGCTTCATAATTAGACCCCGAAGCCACCGCCATAAGCTGCCATAAGCCGCCGTAGTTTCTCAGCTGTAAGCCGCCGTATAAATTTCTAAACTGCGCCGGCTGAAGCCGTTTTCCCATTAATGTCACAATTTTGATTACAGCAGGTTAATTGGCAATCAGTTCTGAACATCTCATGAAAATTTGGTGAGATTCGGAATCCGAATCTCACCAAATTTTCATATTCCAATCCGTTTCAGAACGCCAGTATGCCAAATAAACGAAAATCGTCCAATTCGGCCGAGTCGCAGCACAATTTAAAGTCCGGGTGTATTTGTGCAATTATGTGCAATGTGGCTTTTTGATGTTGCTAGACATTCAGTAAACCTGACTCACAAGAAATCACTGCTGTAGGCAGCCTAAGCCACCGTAAGCCGCCGCGTACTTGTCTAAGCCGTAGCCAGCCACTTAAGGTCCACGCCAGCCGGCTTAAGCCAGCTAGCCGTCTCTAAAACCCCTTAAGCCACCCGTCAAACATTTGAGCCACAGCTTCGGGGTCTATTCATAATGTCTATGCAACAAATGGAAGAAGAGAATTTCTAGTTGAATACGGAATACCGGAACGATCGGAGAGCAACGGATGTATTTTAGTGACAGCCAGCTGCATTATGGGAAGAAGACGGCTGCAAGCATCTTGAAGGCACTTGGCTGAGTTTGCAGCTTCCAGTTCAATGCCTTCCACCAGCGACTTAGCGATGTCGGACTGCTTACCATCACTCAGCTGCACACAAATGTGACCGACTTTTCAGCAATTACTACGCACTTTACAGCAACCTCCGTTTCAGCAACACGTGTTACAATATATGGATTTGCACACTGTTTTTTTTCCTGAAAACTAGAACAACTCGACATTTTGCATTTCAGTGGTTCATAAATGAAAACATATGAATCAAACAAATATAGGCTGTTCTAAGAGATCAAAAGATCGTAATGATTCAAATTATGATCATTCTAAATTTGGCTGGATATCCACTTCTGGTCTTCTGGTTAAATGAGTCAGCTCTTAGCATTTCGTAACTCATGCTGTCAGAAAAAGGCCTCACTTGTCGCAAAGTAATGATGGCAAAATGCTAATAAAGATGTCTGTGCACTGATTTCAACCACTGGTATTAGCTTTATAAAACTTTAATATCAGTATTTTTTAAATCTAGCTGCAGTATAATTCTGAGCATAGCGTGTAACATGAAATAACTGTACTACTCACCAGGAGATGAGAAAACTGGCTTGACTGAATGAATATTTCAAAGCAAAGAACTTTTGTCAAGCTGTTGGCACATAATACACAAAGCACAGCTCAGAAATTATTTACTGTGCGAAGAAACATAATGTTCGCATTTTCCAATGCTGTGCACTCACACAGCAGCAATCAGCATCGAATGGCTTTCCCTTCCTGACACGATATATGACTCATACCCATCTAAGCCGAACCGACTAATTTAATGCCTTCAGCATCCCACTGAACACAAATAGGTTATCTCGGAAGATGTGCTTCCAAGCCAATTATTTATGTTGGCAGTGAGAAAACTCAAACTAACGAAACAAAATTATACATGTCCCTATAAACCTAAAAATACTATGATACAAAATAAACAAAAATAACTAAACTTAGGTTGAGTTCTCTTGTAAGCTGTCTCGCCTGGAAATGGAAATAAAACAGGCCTCTTCCAACAACATGGTCCCTGAGCAGGCCATGTAATGTAATTTAATATAAATTTATATAGCGCATAATCGTGGAACCTCTAATGCACTGAGGCCATCAAATTAAACCTAGAATTCACAGACAAAAATCCACCAACTTACCACTGAGTCATAGCTAGCCAGTCAAACTTGCTATACAAACTGAATAAAGGTAAAACTATGGTCCATGCCGATGTTTTCTCTATAGATATATCTACTACAAATCATGCAATGCAGTGAACGAACAACAACATTACCCAACAAGACTGAGAGCTCGAAACTTGTATGAAAGAAGCGGATTTTCACTGTTCTCGATCAGCAACAGTTGCGCCACCTTGTGATATAATGCAACACTAGCGGCTGTCAAATCGCAGAACGATCGGATTGCCACTTCATATGCCTCCTGTTAGTTAGATAAACACAAATCAGGAAAATTTGGTTTTCTTCTAATTCTGCTGCAGATAATATCTTTATTTTACAGTCAATTTCAAGCTCACTTAGCTTCAGTATTTTTCATAAGTACAACAGTGCACAGTGCACTTTCACATCAAACCAGCAATTTGTCAACTTATACTGCAGTATATCATTCAAATAATGGCTCACTCAAATGACAGAAAATAAAATCTCAAACTAAAAGCAAGAATACCTGAGGTTCCAACGACTGCACTTCAGGCACCTTTAACGACTGTTCCACTAGCCATTTTCTCGTATTAGACTGTTTCTACAAAGAAAGTGTATCAGTAACTACATTTTCAAAAAGCAATAAATGTTTTCAAAAACCACAATTTAAAAAAAAATGAAAAATATGCCTCATCACTGTGGTGATGATGGTGCTGCAAAAGTAAGCTCACCGTGGCAAAAACAGACAGCAAAAACCACACAATAAACCAAAAGAAAACTAACCCAGGTTTAGTCACTTATGTATAACATTGGGCCAAGAAAAAACTCTATAAAATTACAGTTGATAAAGACAAAAGGGCTAACTGAAGTAAAAAGCTTCTACCAGCAAATTAACAACCTAAACAAAGTTCAAGTAACAACACAGTACAGTAATGTGCAAAAATATGTCGCGGGAAAAACTAATCACAGACCTCAATCAGTTTGGCGACATTCAACTGCAATCCCAGCTGACTGACAAAATCCGTAACGAGTCGCACAAAGTCGTGTTCTTTATCAGAAGCTGCAACATTATGAACACTAGCTACCAGCACTCTCTTATGTTGTTACAGCAGAATAGAACAGAAGACAGCCTATTAAGCAACCAAGAAAAAAATACATGCGTCATACAACTGACTTCTTTACAATACGTTAAAACCTACATAGTTTCATCGTAGGGTGATAACAAAGCATCAAACAACAACATAGAGATAAGATGGAAAATAATTGGTTTGATAACATCACATGAAATTACATCATGACAATTTCAGTTCACATATAAGCATATAAAGAAAATATAAATGTCAAATAAACATCACGAATCAAAGCAAATGACAACGCACCATCAACAATGTCACTGAAGTCTCCAATATAGAAAGAATCATTAATGGGCACTAAGTCATCGTGAACTTCATCGGCAGATTTGCCTTTCAGACAACTCAGCTGTTTGCCGAGTGTTTCTGAACTCCAACGAGACAGCTCCTCAAGTGCCTCCAAGTGAGCAATGCCTAGAAACATCAATCATTAACAGAGAGACAATTGACCCTCTTATGGCAGATACAGCCAGTGACAATTATTGATCAATATTTCACTGAACAAATCATCTTTTCAGCTGCCTCAGTAAGTAACTAGCACAATCGTGTTAAACCCGACATCACTGTTCTACGATGAATGAAGGGACAAGATGATCAAGTTATCCCCAGTATCGTCAGTGATGCTATTTTACACTGTCTCCATACCATCAAACACATAATAAACAATGATATAACTTATTAGTAATAGCATATTACATGTAGTAATAAATGCAGGATACAAAGTAATCATTCTTATAGCACATTCTGATCGACTGTGTCAGTAAATAACAATAAATTATAAATGAAAAAGTAAAAAAGAAATGTATGAAACAACTGTTCTTATCTGTAACGAATGACACATCTGTTGTCATTTCGTGTGTGCGTGGATGAATGTTCAAGTTTTGCCGACTCACCGGCATCATCCTGGTGAAATGGAGACGCACTGATCTCTCTTGATGATGAATTTTTCTTTATCTAGCAAGTCAGCAATACCTCACCGATATCAGTAAACGTGCAAATATATGGACAAACATGTACAACGGCAAGTCATTAACATGTACGCATTAGGATATTTTCGCATAACTAATGAACATTTATTGCTCAGCAGCCGAGCATCCGAAGCAGGTTCAGCTCATGCCAACACCATAACGAATCACCGCTATTTGTTAAGTAAGTAAGTAAGTAAGTAAGTAAACTTATACACGGCGCATTAAAATCAAAAAGTCACTAATGCGCCGTGGTCTCGCTAAAACAGAAATGCTTTTAAAAGACGTTTAAAGTGTCCAAACTCAATGTCAGGTTGTCGCAATGAAGCAGGGAGATTGTTAAGTAATGTATCTGCCACAGCGTCTTTGGCTCATTCTTTTACCTCCATTGCAACTATTATGTACAACATATAGAATATTTCAGTTCAAATGCAACAGAAGTGCAGGCTCAGGAAATGCAGTGAGGACCAGATAGTTGATACAGCAACAGCACAAATGTTACAAACGTTGGTTCTTCTTGTAGGACTTGAATCGTCATCATCTTCCATTAGAATATTATACGTCTTTTTGCCGATATCACCAATAACCCCCAGACTGGTGTTAACCACCTTCTTTCCCTTCATTCACAAACACAAAACTAACCAAACAGTTTGGAAAAAAACATCTACAATATCAAGGCAACACACAATACTGAGAACATCTAAATTATCCAGCAAACTGTGACATAATAGGGCGAGACAACTGGCCCAGCATGTATGCGGCTGGGCCAACTATACGCCGACCGGCATCTAGTCGCCTCTCCTCAGGCTTACGACCTGTCAAGAAACTTAGACGATTTGGCCAGACGTACTTTACAGATAGCCCCCTGAACATTAACTGGCTGGATGATGCTCTCCAAATTGTCTTACCTTTACATAATAACAAGGTTACAGTGGTATCATTATTACTAAGGTGCTGGTGATGATGATGACATCTGAACTTCAGAATGCGTTTTACCGTGCTTGTAACTGCTCCCGTTAACTGCGTTATACTCGACAGGTTCCAGCCTGGAAGCCAGCGAGTACGATGACTGTCATCCACGCTCTCATCCGCATCCTTTACTGCATGACTCCCATCTGCAGCACTAACAGCGGCAGCACCTTCATGCTCATCATTGGTCCGTTCTTTATTCACGTGCAACTTCAAAAGTTCCTGATGTCTGTGTTTCTGGTAATCAGTTTTGTCTTCAGCAGTGATCGATTTGCTGTCAGTGTTTTCAGCTGCAACAGAGATACAAATTAAATGCACATGCCATGCACGAATTTCTGTTTAACGATGGAAGTCGTGCCATGAAAGCAGTGAAAAAATGACTCAATGGAATGCCTATACTGACTTCAGAACTGGATAAAACATTCACACAAACAAAACTACAATCAGATGCTGAATATTTACATTCACACAAGTCACTCTACTACAAATAATGATAAAAGTAAGTAAAAAAGACCTATACATCATTAAATACTGGTAATGCACAACAATAACAACAACAACAACAGAATACATGCATTTTCATTTTTAGCACGAGATGTAATATATACATCTCGCGCTTATGCTACGATGTCAGTGTCCGTCTGTCTGTCTGTGATGGAAGTGCATTGGCGCATTATAGCTAATTTACGTTTCAAATACCGATCCAAATTTACCGCACATTATCGTCGCAGAGAGGGGTCATCTCAACAACATCTCGAGCTATTCTAGCAACTGCTAGGCCCTCTTATCTAGTTTTTCTCACGTTTTTGCTGAAACCTGTGCATACTATCTCAATCTGTTTTGTGGCCAGTACTCACATATTTCCAGTCTCACTCTCAACTCACTGCATGTGAACCTACCCCTTACTTTAACACCATCTGATCATTGGGCCCATTTTATGGGGCCATAGCGGTCCCCTCTGTCACACGTTGTCGTTGTTGTCATGGACATCGATGCGCAGGCGGCGTGCGACAGTGGCGGCATGCGACAGTAGCGACACCTGGTAAATGGCAATGTAAAATTAGGGCGTGCGGCGGCACGCAGTGGTGAATGGGCCCAACATTTTTCAAATGCTTCTTGTTCTAATATCATCCTGCTGAATTTTCAACTTTGCACACAACTTTTCTATATAATTAAAACATCAATAGCTAAAACATTAGTAGCTGAAAAATTATTATTTTGGTAACAGAATGTTTCAAAGTTAGTAGAAAATTAAACAGCTTATCTGAAAAGCCTCAAATAAATCATTAATTTCTCCACTGTAAACAAAACCTAGTAACAGTAATATTGACATTTCATCTAAACAAAGCACAGATACAAATCATGTTAGCTAGAACTGTGTGAGGTACCATCAGTGTCAGCTGTTTTCCTCAATAACATGTCTTCTGGTTCAACCAGGCTTGATTCAACTGTCTCCAGAACATGATACAAACTATCACCTGAGCAGCAATCCAGCAAGATCCAATCAGATAAACGAAAACGTGGCACTCCAACTTCAATAAATAAGTAGCAAAAATACAATACAACACATAAAATTTATAATAACCAGAAAACCAAAGTAGTCCTATCGACATGCATATCCATGTCAGCAGCGCACTTGACAACCATATTACCTTGAACTTGACCTTTTGACTTCAGGGTCACAGCTGCCATGCCAGCCAGCAAAGTTGAAGCCATTGTACGATCCCCAACAAACATGGCCGCCGCCAAGATTTCTGCTGTTGACTTCATAGACTTATATTAAATATTCTCAGTTGACTTCAACAAAATGACGTCACTCGACTGGCGGCCTGCTTGCTTGCGGCCATGTTCGTTAGGGAAGATCTGCTAGCCAATCGATGGCTTCAAACGCTTCTGCTGTTCTGATTGGACATAAGAAGTCTAGAGATATGAAGTAATTTATGTGACTAGTATACCAGACACGACCAGAACCTAGCAGAGTCTGACTGAGGTAGCTTTCGGTATATCAGTCACGTGACGACCGTGTTTACACACCAAACACCTACCAGACAAGCTCTGTTAGGTGTTCGAAAACGCAATGCAAGTTTTCTTTTAGGGTGAAGACATACACGCAAACAAACACAGAGACAGACAAACACACAAACACACACCAGATGCCACTAATCACCCTACCTATGACATCAGCATGGGTAACAGCAGTTTTGTGGCCGCTGTGCAGGGCAACCTGTGTTGACAGGGCATCCTCAGTTACAAACTGTAATCTTGACATTGTGGTTTTACTGCTCACCTACCTTGTGGGTGGCAACTAATGCATTCAGATTAGGATGCTTTTTGTCAGTGTTTTCCTCAGCACTGTTACCTATACCACTGCTGACACAGATATTCATAATACATGCTAAAAATTTATCTGGCAGCCAGCTAAATTTAATCGGTAACCATAACAGAACTAGCTGGATTATGGTTTTAGTCCCATTCAACACCAAAATATGCCATTTCAAATATGTTCTTCCCAAACGATCACTCAGCTCAATACTGACAACATTAAACCTAACACAAGACAAGAAATACAGATACTGCAACACAAAGAAACCATTATAAAACAAAATCTAAACCAATGTTTGATGGCCTTGTACGATCTGTAGCCTGGAAATAAATTGGGCCTATATCACATCTCCAGGGCTCACGTGGAACAAGAATAACAAAAAAGAACCAAAAAAGGAAAAACCGTCAAACAAAAAATGGCAATAAGGCAAAAGCAATGCACAAATACTAACCAACTTGACTTGTGAAACTAGTTGCTGTCGACAAAACAGATGAGCTCCACGAACCAAGGCTTCGCCAGCCCCAGCCTTCCCGTGACGCTGACTACACAACATATATTATTTCAGAATAAGAATAAGCAGGCAACAACATTAGCCATCACTATTACCAGCATCACAAAAGCACCACCATTTCCATTTAAACAGGTCAGTTTTCCAGATGAACCTGGATTAGCTGGACTCATCAAATGCAGCGGTACACCATCATTGTGCATCGTCGCATTTGACGAGTCCCTGACAGCTGGCTAGCCCTTAGTTTTCTGCCGCCACTTGTTCCAGAAAGGAGAGACATATTCTTATTGGCCATATGCCCTTCGTGTAACCAACAGACAGTGTGAAAGCACTCGTGGAAACCCAAAACACTGACCCCAACCAGGGAAAATCAGCCAAAGGTTTCGTCTCTTCTTCATCCATCATTAAGCTCCTGAGGAATGCGGCGTTGCTTCCTTTAAGCCAGCTTTTGAATGCCAGCATCAAGATGCAACAAGTTTAAGTGATATTTGTATACAATAACACATACACAGACAATCATCGACATACTTACTGCTTTGTCGTCAGTCTTCACACTTGACTGTGAAAGCAAAGACTTTTTGTCTGTTGTGTGGCCATCAATAACTGGAGTAGCAGATGAACCTAATCCCAGACTGTGACTGCTTGGTGGCTCAGACTGAATATTCACACTGTCCTGTGGATTAGACATGGAATCAACCATCGGCATACTATTAACTGCAAATGCTTTACCCGGAATACTGCTTTTCATCGAAAGACTGATATCCACAGCTTGGCTGTCTGAACACAACTGAGATGGAAGCTCATCAATTTTGCATTCAGCTTCACTTGAAGCTCCAATATTCACTTTCTGGTCCTGTTGGCTGTTGCTTTCTGTATCAAATTTCATGGTGGAAGTGTCCTGACAATCCACATTTGTAGCAGTAGGCAAATGAGTCTTGTCTGCTGCCTCATCAGCATGTTCTGCAGATGGTGTTGTCAAAACATTTTTTAAATCTGTAGAAAAGTTTTCTTCAAGATCAAGGTCTACATCATCTTCATTTGTTGTAAGACCAACTTCTTCAGACACTTGATAAACACATATGACAGAAATACACTTTGTTTTATAAAAAGTGGCAATACATAGCTCTCGGAAATCCTGACAGATTTTAATAATTTTTTACATATCTGGAAACAGGAATGAATGCCCTGTGCAAGTAAGCTATCGTGTCTGCCTATCATAAGCCTGATTAATTTCTAATGTCCGTTTGCTATTACTTCCTTAATATGCTGCAAGATTACGAAAGTGGAAATGACACTTTTTTTGACGTCACTGGTTGCGTGTAAACATGCTGTTTACTAAAGAAGATAAGATTCTAATTAAAAATTTGTTCGAGTAAAAGGGCTACAATGCTAAGCATTTAGTCCGAGGGTTTCCAAGCATAGGCTGGAACATAGGCAGTGTCTAGAAGTTGTTGCAAAAGCTATGGGTTACTGAGTCAATCGATCATAATTCCAGCAGCAGCAGATGATGCAGCACCTGCACAGATGATAACACTGATCTTGGTAACGAACTGGTCTTACACAAAAATGGCTATGCGAGAAATAATATTTGCACACTCTATATAATAATACAACCTTATTGTCTCCAAAAAACTCAGATTTCATTCCTTCACTTCCATACTTCTTTAATTCTCCGCTTGGGGCTAGTCTAGATTTGCACGTCACAACGTTAACCCTATCCTAGCTAAACATTCAGCCGCTAACGATACTCATATCGTATCGTTATGTATGGCTACCTTCAACCTAGCCTAGTCATAAGTCTCGTCTACCTAGTACCTAAGCCAGACTGAGATATCATTTGCAGTTGAACTTTTCAACTACCTTCAACCTCACCCTAACCTTTACCCTACGTTAGTCATCTAACCTCCTAACCCTAACCCTGACGTGTAAATCTACACCAGTGCCCTCCCCTTCTCCATCCTCATCCCTTAACCTGTCCTTCTAGTCATGTTTTCGTGCTGCGGAAAGCCAAACAAATTATCCCGAGTCATCTTATAGATCGGTGGCTAGGTGCTGTAAAATCAAACTGTTATTTTGACAGATTAAAATTCACCTGCAGCAATAAGTTCATCAATTTCATTATCTGTCAACTCCACCTCAGCTGCCATTACTCGGAAGGTATATTTAAAGGTAAATTTAAACAGAATTTAAAACATTCACCATTGTTTACATTCACTTGATCTTAATGTAAACACATAGTAAGTAACACATTTATCACACTTTTATATTACTGTAATTAGACCCATACTTGAATATGCTTCGCCGCTGTGGCATCCTACTCTGACCAAGTCCCAAGCAGAGCGGTTGGAGGCTGTTCAACGCAGGGCTATCA
>Ga0209782_1000291_pt1 | contig 20431 bp, 14 predicted proteins | sample WorMetmaBAHAMAS1_FD_187390 | JGI IMG/M metagenome (GOLD analysis project Ga0209782, IMG submission 187390) | Marine gutless worms symbiont microbial communities from Max Planck institute for Marine Microbiology, Germany - Inanidrilus... | ecosystem: Host-associated > Annelida > Digestive system...
CCTTTATTGCCATTATAGCCTTTACAAACATTCATTTGTTCTACGGTATATATTTGATGGAGCATACTAACTGCTTGTGTTTGTTGCTTCTTCTTCTATTTACCTACCGGTTCAATTTTTTTCATTTTAATTTTTCTTTATTCCAACATTGTCATTCACTGTATGCTGTTTTCCGTGCTACTTGATGGCGTTTGACTGTCAAGAATTAAAACGATTACTTACTTACTTACTTACTTTGAATTGATGCGCATTATATTGCCAGGCCGTCAGCGGGGGGGGGAGACATGCCCCCGGCCGTCCCTCCCTGGATCCGCCACTGCACTTAGCTTATGGGTCTGTAGTTTTCTACTTTACTTCTATTTTCTTAACCGTCACTCAAACAGCCTGTTGTTAAACGTCCAACGGTCCAAAATAAACGGAGTGCAGCAGTTTGCGCCTAGCCTCGTAGCTACGGCCGGGAACTTACATTCCATATGATATATTACACAGCTTTTTTGCATCGAACCTATTCTCAACCGGCACAGGTTATAGGTGTCTTTCCCGCTGTCACATCAGTCAATCGATTAAAGTAGGTAGGCCTACTCGATTGAACGACCCCAGAGGGATGCAAGGCTGAGTTGAATTATTTGGCTGGTTACATTAAATTTACATGCCGATACCGTCTATACCGAGGTGGTATACCCAGTCGAAGACGGTCACCCATCCCAGTAACTGAGTATTGAGTAACCGGAATCAACATCGAGTAAATTTGTTGATACGACATTACCAGTGTTACCACTATACGTGAAATCGGTGACCGACGATGGCGGCGGAAATCGGACATAGCATTGAAGTTGAACGAATACATGCCGTTCATGACCGACAACCGATGCTTTCGCTGGTTTGTACATTTCTTTTTATTTTGAACGATTTCATCACATCGTCGATGTAGATTATTATTTTTGGAATCCTTTCGCGGACCCTCTGGTAACCCGCCGCCGATCCCCTTTGGTTTGCAGACCCCAGTTTGAAAACCATACACGTTTTTGGTCTACCAGTACAACCCTCTCTAAAGCGTTATTCTATGGTTATTACCATGGATACCGACACAGCTGTAAAAGTAAACTTCCGGTTTATGATACTTTTGTAGTCGTAGCTGTGACTGTAGAAATAACAGGGGTAATGGGTATGTTTTTTTCTAGTGTATGTGCAAAACTGTCTTGACAGTTGGTCTTATATGAAATTGCAGTTTTGTTTCAATTCTGTTGGTTGTTAACCGCAACAGACTGGCAAATGGTAAAAATGCGGGCCTGCAGGTATACGAGCCTGCAGTTTAGGATTAGTAGGGATAGGGTTTAGGGTTAAGGATAAGGTTAGGGTTAATGTTAGGGATAGGGTCGGTGTTTGGATTAGCGATGATGTATAGGTTAGCACATTTTACTTTTTGTCACACTAACAGCCTGCAGAAGCCCACAGGCCCGCATTTTACCCATAGCCCAACAGACTAGCTGGATGGGTACGCTACCATGCAATATTTATAGTGCGCTCAAAAGCTGACAGTCAGCTTAATCTACCGCACTATGCCATGAATTTTTTTTTAAATGATGGCTAGGAACTAAAACAAAAGCGAAAAATCTCAGAAGTACCAGAAGCAGTCAAGAGAACCATGGAGTCAATCCTAAGGAAACAGAACAAGAGTCTATGGTTCGAATGATTTGTGGAAAAGATAGATTTTAAGCTGGGAGTGAAAGAGAGGGAGTTATGGATGATGTGAGAGAAGATGCAACGAAGGAAGTAGAAATGATGGAAGCGGAAAGAGCAAGAGAAGCCTCAGGTTGGATAAGGTTGACGGAGTGAAGTAGGATGCTGGTTCCATAGTTACGGTGAAGCATATCGAAAAGAGCGATCAGTTGCTTGTAAAGAGAATGATGCATGTGGACGAGTGAGAGTTACAAATGATGAAGTGTGAGTGCTGTGGGGAGGTTGAATAATGATGAGGTAGTGGAGATATGAAGGTTTGGTAGTAGTGAGAACTTTGTAAGTAAGTGAGAGGAGCTTGTATTGTTATCTTGAGCCAGTGAAGAGAGTGAAGGATAGGAGTGATGTGACAAAATTAGGGAACTTTGACAATGGCACATGTAAGAGAGTTCTGGATCTGTTGGAGGTTGGTTTATTTGGAGTTATGGAGTTTGTAATAAAGTAAATGGTAGTACTCAAGTTTTGAGTGCAAAATGGAAGTAGCAACAGTAGAGGCTGTTTTTGAGTTAAGGTAAGGATGAATACAACGAAGTTGACAAATATGATAGTAGTAAGTTCTGGACATAAAAGAGATTTAATCTGAAAAGGTGAGATGTTTGTCAAAAATAAAAGCAAGGTTATAAACAGAGTTGGTGGTGTTTAGTGAGGAGTTGTGTATTTTTGCTAGTTTGCTTTTTAAGTCCAGTGTTTCTAATAACCGACTGTGTTTATATCTGAATTTTGTTGCAATGCACAATGAAAAACAATGTGTTTCCAGAAGCTCCAGATGCAGAAAATGATAATGATGCTGTTGAGACTAGAAAATCTACAGCAGAAACATTACCTGCAGTATCATCAGACAAACCTGATATCAAGCCAAGTAAGTAGCAGACTAATTAGGTTCAAACAAATGACAATTGATTATGTGAAGTATGATGCACTGCATTGCTTGATCTATAATTGGTATAGTTTATACTTTATATCATATTATTTGTATATAGTATCTTTAGTGAATTATTTATTACTTTAGTTTCAATGGCCATTTTCAAGGTGAATCTATGCCAGACATTTCTTCTTTTGGGACGTTTTCATCCACATGATCTCAGATCTGGAAGAGAACCTCTGGAGTGTTCTCAACCATTATCAGTGCATTTTTGAAACAGAAATGTGCCAAAACATTGAAGGTGCTGAAGGCACTGCGCCTTGATTACAAATGTGTCAAGAGCGAGATGCCAAAGGCATCAACAAGGGTAACGAATGGGGAGGGGTATGAAATTGGATTTTGTGAAATCTTAGGTTGGGTTGCACCACCATACTTAACTTAAGTAGTCCTTAAATCTTCATGCATTTCAATGAGATTTAAGGAGTACTTAAGTTAAGTATGAATGGTGCAACCCATCCTTAATGTTAAAGAAGACATCTGGTGGCATGTGTTTTGCTGAATTTTTGCCACAGTTTTGTAGTGATTCGGATTCCACAGCTGTGTAGAGGATTATGAGTGAAACTGAGATAACATACAGTCATAAGGATCTTTCACACTGGATCTGATGCTGCATGGCACTGTATTGCATTGCATGTGGTGTTACACATCACCACTTTCACACCAAATTCAGCACCGCCATGTGCCGTACCATACAGTACTGTGCCATGCCATGCCATGCTAGATTTCGTGTAAAAGAACCTGTACACTACACAGAAGGGATGTTCATATATACACGTGTACACATCATGTATGATAACATATCATTGATATCACATGTACATATTTACAAAATTTAACGATAGGCACAACTGCAGATCCATACCAGACCAACACAGTACAAGTTGACGTCAATATAGATGTAGATCTGGATCATTATCATTTACATGATTTGGCTAAAATTTGGCACCAGCAAATGCAATACAGTGGTTGGCGGAAGCTGAAATCAGCTTGTTCTGTGGAGAGATCATATGAGTATTTGAGTAATACGCGCTTTACACTGCCAAACACGAGTTACACAATTTAACAGTCGAGTCGGGTACTTCTTCCGTTTATTAATACAGTCGACAGAACGCAACTGCACACGCAGAAACGGCAATAGCAGAAGCCACAAGATACGGTGCGAATTGAATCGGTGACAGTCGCAGGAAACTGAACTGTTCTGTTCTGTTCCTCAGCCATCCTCGGTCCGAGGGTTGGCCACACCATGAACGTACTTTCTCCATCTGTCTCTGTCCTCTGTCATTTTAATTGACTATTACATGGTGATTCCTGTCCACATCTTGATGTTGTTTATCTAGACTGTGTGCATGGTCTTCCTCACCTGTGTGCAGCTGGCATTGTTCTTTGCATTATCCATTTCTCCAGGCAACTCCCTTGTTTCCTCATGGTGTGACCATAGTATGCTAGCTTCTTTGCTTTGACAGTCTTTAATAGTTCCTTCCTTACTCCAGCTTTTGTTTTCTTTGCTTTCCATGAAACTCACAGTATCTTCCTCGTTACTTTCATCTCAAAGGCATCAAGATGTCTTTATTTATTGTATTAAAGTGTCCAGCTTTCACAGGCATACAGGCCATACTAGCACTTTCATTAGTCATATTTTTGTTGAAATTGGTATGCTGTGATTTTTCCATATTTTCTGCAGTAATGCCCTACCCCGATCATCTGCCCTCTGTTTAACTTAGTATGGAATTTGGTCGTACACTCACCATCTTCTGTAATCAAGGACCCAAGGTACGGGAACATATTTACCTGCTCCAGTTGTTCATTCATTTGAAATAATTATCCTATTCACACTACCTGATGCTGATCCGATGCAACTTAAGTTCTAACATCATGTCAGGTGATGGAAATTGGCTATAACGATATAAGTGCATGCCTACAATGTGAAAAGATGGCTGGACAGCCAATCCTTTTAGCACTTTATATTACAAAAAGATATGACCATCATTATCAAAGCACTAGAGGCCTTGTGTTATCCTTTCTTCATTTACAACTGTGCATCTGATGGAAGAATTGTTGGTGCCTTTATGCCATCTCTTCTACACCAGTACCAGTGGTGAATTGTTTGTTATTCATTTAATTGCTAATTGATTTCTGTGTAGTTATATGTAATGCATTTGTATTGGTAATTTATCCACATACTGATCCTGCATTGAAATGTCTGCATATGGGATATTCTTTTTTCTTGCTGTATCTATTTTCTGTAAATAGTGGCAATTCAGTGCATGTAAATTATTTATATGGGAATCTGCAGTTACTGAAAATACATTTACTGTGGATGACAATTAAGCTGCTAGACTCAGCACAAGCACAGCAGCCTTGCTGCTAGATTGCTAGATATTGATTGGTATAGCATGTACTATGTAGGAGTTACTTCAGGCCAACAGCCTAACCTAGTGCTATCTGCTAGATTGTTTAGTATGTAATAGATACATCTATAGCAGAGACATCTGCACCATTCACACAGTGAATAGTGAATATGGATAAATATAAATTATTGTCATTTTCAGCTGAAAAGTAACACTGCAGCTGAAATACAGTATACTAATAACTTTTCTCCAATATGTTTCTTTTGTCTCTTTTTCATGCTAGTCAACTTTTTGTTTGTACTTTTTTAATTCCTGTTGTTTTTTTTTCATTGATAATTGTAAAGGTTACATTTTCATTAATTTGTTGTGTTTTGTCTTTGCTTCCAGTGGTTTGACACTGTTGGTTGGGTGGAGGAAGGTCGTAGACCCTGAAAACACAGAGTGGCTTGTTATCTGGAGCATGCATATGGTCCAGCCGTTAAATGGGTGTTGTTGTTGTTATTGTGTTTTGTCAAACCATGTTACATCATTTTTATTTTTATGCTGAGCTGAGTGAATGTGATGATGATATTTTATTAATCAAAGCATTTCTTCTCACTGCAGACATTTTCTAATTGTTGTCCATTGCATTTTACTTGTTTCAAAATTCTGTGTGTTTGTTGTAATCCTTTATAGCCTCTCTTTTCTGCAGTGGTGCAACAGTGTAAAATTTGTGACTGATATTGATTTAAAAGGAAGATGAACAGATTGAAGTTGTTCGTTGCAGAAAGTAGTGTTGCATCACGAGCGAACTCTAGTCATGCACCCTCACAAAGTCATGCACCGTCACAAAGTCCACCTCCTTCTTCTGAGAAAGATGTACAAGAACAAGAACAGAGTATTCATTTTTTGCTTGTATTGCACTGCCATCTTTGTAGTTGTAGTAAATGGTTCTACTACTGTGTTATTTGTACAGAAAACAGTTTTTAGATAAATGTATAGTACAAGCTTACTGTACATTTTATAACATTTAAATATGGTTCCAGTATGTTTACAATTATTGTTGCAGTATAACAACATACAGGATGCGCCAATAAAGAAACAGTCCCCTAGAATAAAATGCTGTATTTCAGCCATTGTAGTACGGATTTGAGCCAAACTTTCAGATGTTTGTACGTGAGTATTCACACGGCAAATTTTATTGAAATAACTGATATAGTTCCTCGGATACAGCAGTTTAAACTTAAAAGATCACTTTTTCAAGTTAACATGCAGTTGCACATTGAATATGCATAATAACCAATCAAATTTTTCACAGCTTTTCGTCAAACAGTTCAGATGTTTCAATCATGAATGTCAGATGCCGATAGCTCACTCTGTATTTTAACAGACTGTTTTCAATGTCAGTGCCCAGCAGTTGCAGCAACACATGATCGAAGTCTGTTGCAAAATGATGCAATTGCCTTATCAGTGCACTCGGGAAGCAAATCATTCTGTATCTTCGACAAAACGGTCTTTTATCTCCTCATTACATTGGCCAGCTTTGGCATAGATCTTTGATAGTTTTCCAGCATAGTACCTCTCACACAATAATTTAGTGGAACATCCATATGACACATTTTTTGTTACTTTTACATCAGAATGGCAGTTTAGTTACTGGTTCACTTAGAAAACTGTACTGCAAGTTCAAATGGTTGTAATTTTTAAACCATAGCAAATATTGCGACAAAATTTGCTGTGTATGTGGTGTGAATCTTCCTCAGTGAAAGCTGTGAACTTGGTGATAAAATCTGTTACAGCACTGAGATGATGAATTTTTCTGAAGGGATTTTTTTTATTGGCACACCCTGTAGAATGGTCTGTAGCTCATAATTCACTATATATTTATTCAACAGCTTTTTGCTTTTTACTGTTGTGTGATGTCATCTAGTCATTGAAGAACCCGTAGATCCATTGGCAAATCCATTCAAGTTGCCTTCTGACAATGAAATCTTTCTGCTACGACACAAAGAAAAGCAGCGCAAGATGCAGGTTAGCAGTTGCCGTGCTATACAGTGTTGATCGACAGTTGATTGGCTGAAAGATTGTGATTCACAGTTGCATGTTAAATAACTAAATACTGGCATTGATAAGGGAGTCTGGTAGTGGTTACTGGTAGACGGAGACAAGATGACGTCAGTGGCTGATGTTCGTGATTTGAGTCAGTGCCTTGACTTTCCTTCAGTGCTTAGACATGGTTGGGTGACAGTGTGATCATCTGGTCTGAATAAAACAGTGCCACGTATCCCCAAAGACACTTCTTACAGAACAGCTTAAGGAAGAAAACAAAGGAGGTATAGTTTAATTCAGATACACTTTCGAATCATCCATTAAAACAGAGATTTGATGTGATTAAATGTTAAATAACTCAAACAAATATGTTATGTTGTTATTTAAGAAACTCTGCCATTTGATAGATCATTCTCCCAATGTATATCCTGTAGCAAATGTGGGAATGTCTATTTGTTACTTAAAGTTGCTTGCATCTATTTTATTATCGACCTCGTAGCAGGGGAGATAATACGTTTGGTAGCGTCCGTGTGTCCGTCCGTTTGACTGTGGGCACTCTCCTGTTTGAACCGTTTGACCTTTGACCTTGATTTTTAGCATGGGGGTCGACCTTGACCTTGGCTAGTCTGGGATTGTAGGTCAAGGTCGTAGGGCAAAGGTTAAACAGTGAAAAATTGCTCTCCCATTTGAACCAGTGGTGCGGAGCAGGTCGATATTAGGACTTGGCTTGCCAAGTTCACCCAAAGGTAATTGAGAATGACCATTAGCAGTCCACTGGAATTGTCTCTTTGTCAGTAATCAAGAGGCGTTCAACATGTGGCGCGTAAGCGGTCGATCAGCTTTAAGTTTATAGGCCAATACATCTGAAGTCAAGAGTATTAGGTCATGCTCAGTCAAGTTTATGAAGCCATGTATGGTATATATACCCCAAATGCAGTAAAACGTGAAAGTATATAGGCTAATACCGATGGACTACATGATGCTGCCTCGCACAAAATCGACCGAGTGTAATCACCAGGCAGCAAGCATTGTGAGCGATATTTAAAGCACATTACTACATGGACCGTCACCCGTCAGTTATTAGCACATAGGTGCTTGCTGAGGCTCAAACTCCATTTGGTCGATTTGTTGTCGACACATTATACAAGCACGTTTGCAACAAATACAGTGACAAATCGAACCAATGGAGCTTGAGCCTTAGTGTATAGCATCATTGGCATCTACCGCTGAAGGTGCGAGCAACACAGGTCCACCATCGACGGCATTGTTGTTCTCACTTAATAGCATTCACCCACTAGGACGATCTGAAAGGCAATGCAAAATGTAGAAATTGGGGTGATTTGGGAGTTAGCAGTCACCCAAGGTTATCACCAACATAACCATTTGATAGAGTGCATATGACTTCCTGTTCAACTTTAATAGAAACTATGCATCTATTTTGTACCATTTTTGAGTTACGATGAGTTATTTGTGGAAAGTGGCCAATTTTAACCTACTCCACCTGCATTTGTCGCCCCGGTAGGGATGACCCCATTCGAATTTCGTCGAGATTTTTCCGTATTCGTGTGACATTGTTTGTATGATTCTATGTTTAGCCGTTTTGATGCAATACTGGAGTGTGACAAACAGACAGACACACACACAGACAGACACATGACGACAGCATATACCTCACTAGCATAGCATTGCACAGTAAAAATGGTGCACATGGTCACAAGGAAATCACAAATAGCAGACTTTTCCTGAGTGTACAATCGACGAGGCGTACTTGCTGGTCTTACCATTGAGAAAAATTTGCAGTAGTTTCGGCTGTCATGCCACTGACGAATACATATCACATACCTTAGGGCCAACTGTGTGAAAATATGATGTCATTCACAAAACCCGAAGTATGTAACATATCACAATGCCACCTGAGGAAGTGAGACATAGCCACGATCAAGATGCACAGAAAATTTGGTGAAGTTTGGCCATACGATTTTCAAGATATACGAGTGTACACATTGTGCACAAACACACACACAGACAATCATACTCATCACAGTACTTTGCACCCCTCTGAGTCGGCCAGTTTTGACGTAAATATGTTGATGTGACAGCCTGGACTGTAACAGTTTGTGGAGTTTGATCAAACACAAAAATCATTTATTAGATGTAGTCCAGCTACAAGATGTCATCATTACTGAAGAATAGTAGTATATGCAGTTGAGTCATGATGCGTCAGGTTACTGTTGCTGATCATTGTTGTGCGACTGATGTATGGTTTCATCTGCAATCGTGCCGCACTGTCAGTTATAGCATAAGCATCCTGTTGTTATAGGTCGAATTCTATGTTTTTTCTGTCTGTCCATCCGTTTGTTCATTGGCAGTGACCATATATTTTAGAAAAAAATGGGAAACTCTGTTTGTTCTGCATTAAAATGTAAAATATGAATCTTTTGTTGAACAAAAGTCAAATTTGATATTTAAAATCTTTTTCTTGATTTTTTTGCCCGCTGTTTTTATGAATAGCTGTTGTGTTTTATAATTACCGACCATGATAGCACAGGAGGTAATGCAACAGCCTTTGTCCATCCGTCTGTACATCTGTTTCTTTCCATTCTAACTTTCGAACTGGATGACCTATGACCTTGACATTTTGCTTATGGGTTATGACCATAGCTTTTCTGGGATTGAAAGTCATGGTCAGAGGTCAAGGTCAACACAGTCAGTGCGATCTTGATCCTCCATCGATGACAGTTTTTAGTGTTATCTGTTACAACCTTTGTTGTTAATTTTCTGGATTGTAGAATGAGTGTGTCTCATGCAGGAACGTTTGGAAGCAAAGAAGCAGAAGATTTGGCAGAAGACAACTCCATCGGCTCGCATCGCTCAACAGGCAGCTGTTAAGCGTGCAGCTGACATGCATGAGATCGAATGCCAAGCACGAGAAGATGCCGCGATCACCGAACAAGACGATCAGTTTACACTTACCGTCACTCGCAGTAATCTTTCCACTACTAGTTCTCTCTATATCTGGTTCTGACAGCACTTCAAGTTTTGCTGTTAAATAATTTTAGACTATGTTTCATGTTTCAGGTCCGGTTCTTCCCCTGCAAATTAATCTCGCATTAACTTAATCCTTCGTTAAAATTGGCAGATAATGGTCGATTAACTCAAATATTGTTTCTCCGCCAGCTGTGAATTTCTGGTTATCAGTTGCTTTCTGACCACTTCTAAGGGATGAATTTGAGCGAAGAGAATGCATGGTAAATCACAAAATGGGTCATTTTATGATTATAACTTCCGTGAAGTACAGAATACTTGATGACAAGTTGATTCGTTGATTCAGCGTCACTGCACCGAAAAATTTTTGTTTACAGACTCGCTTTAAACTTCCATGGTAACGAGATCACATGATTGTCACTGCGCAACTTAGGCACACAGACAGTCTGTCATAGAAGGCGAAAGTAGTTGCAGTTAATGAAGCATCAACTAATTGCTCACTTGCTGAATGGAAGTCAAAAATTCATGGAAAATTAGAACTTGGTTAATGGATGATTAACTTCGATCATTAAGTTAATTGAAGATTAAGTAATGAGATATTCAATCAGCAGTTGAAAACCGGCCCTTAAATTGGAAAAAAATTGTGATATATTTTAATTAAATGTGACATTGTTGTTATAGACCGGCATTCTGACCGTGAACCACTTGATGAATACATTAACAAGAAACGAGAAATGTTCCTTGTTCAGGTATAGATCAGCTGTGTCAGTGTCGTTGTTTTTCATTTCATTTATTTGGTTGAATATTTTGCACAAGATTACTTGTATTAGTTTTAAGTGGTATTTAGATAAAAATTATCATTGGATGCAGATAAAAATATTACATTTTCACACCATAGATTGTGTCTGTGTTTATGGCAGTATTCACTTGGCGTGAAACGAGATGAAATGAGAAAGCTAGAGGATATCGCACATGCAGAAGAGAAGAAGCTTGAGTTGGCAGAACAGTACTTGGAAGAGGATGCTGCGTTATTTGATGAGTTTTTGAAAGAAAATGACCGCAATGCCAGCGAAGCAATTAAAGTGTATGATATGTTTTATATTACTGTGTATTTTGTCTTTGCTTGCTTTGCATTTTGTGGTTTTTTGTATGCTGTACTATTTTCATTTCGTGGTTAACAAATACCTGTTGCGTAACGCAACTGGTATTTGTTAACCACACTTACTTGCGTATTGTCTCACATTTGTGATACTGCACTGCAATTTTTATTTGAATGGCAGAATGCAAATTGTGCAGTAGCCCAGCTATATTATGATATGTCAGTCCAGTTACCATATCTCTGATAATTTTAGTGTTTGAATGTTTTGGATGCATTGTCCTTACTGTTGTTTTGCTAATTTTAGGGCTGAAGCTGAAACCAAGGCCAAATTAGAGAAAGTTGCTGAGATAAAACGCATAAATGCTCAGATTATGGCTATCAAGAGTGAAATATCTAAGTATGAAGATACTCTGAAAGAATATCAATTGTATAAAAGATTCCTGTTTTCAGTCACCCCTAAGGTAGTTGTCATTTATTGTTTCAGTTTTATTAGCACGAGATGTAACATATACATCTCGCGATTATGCTACGATGTTAGTGTCCGTCTGTCTGTCCGTGACGGAAGTGCATTGGCGGATTATAGCTAATTTAGGTTTCAAATTCCGATCTAAATTTATCGGCCCACAATGTGTCTGCATGCACTGTGAGTCGCAGTGCATACGGGCTCGCAGTGCATGCAGGCGCATTATGGTTGCGGTGCAAGCCGGGAAGAGGGGAGGGGTCATCTCACACTATACTAGCCACTGCTAGGCCCTCTTGTTAATACTACTGTACTACTTATACATATGCAGTTGATCTACTGCAAAAATAACAGTGTCATTACTTGATCCATTATTGCATAACCGGTAATTGATTTATAGTTTGTATATTTTACATTATGTTATTTGTGTGTAGTGTCTTACTTCAGTCTTACTGGAAACAGTTGATAGACAGACTAAAGTTGAATTTCATCCTTACTTGTTGTCTTGTTGTACTCATATTATTATTATGATACCATATCCAGAGATTGGAGTTTCGAGTCATTGCCTTGGTATCATCCTAGTCGTCAGAATTATTGTCTTGGTCTCGGTCTTGACACTCATCGTGTTGGTCTTGGTCTTGAGTTGACAGACCAAGACTGCTGAAGACATCTGGTCACTGACAAGATGCATCAGTGGCGACTCGTTGTCATTTCAAGTTTATTTACATGCAGTGATGTTATCACGTAAATAGAAGGGTATTTTTATCAACTGTTTGGAGTGGCTGAGTCACTCAGTCCTTAAGCATGGCATTTTGATACAGATATTACTCAAGAAAGTTACGTGCAGAAACACCATTCTGATGCTTTCCCATTTAATCAGAAAATCTGATCTCACATCTGGAAATCCATTTAGTAAAGTGTCAGAATTTGTGGCAGAATTTGGTCTTTTTTATTAAAAATGACCACCAAAAATTATGTTGCCTGACAATAAAGTCAGTGTCTTTAATGGGTTTGCTGTGAGGCCTTGAAGATTAATAGGGTTGCCACCGTTTATTGGTACTGTCTTGTCTTAGTCTTATAACCGTTTTACTGTCTTGATTACTGACTTTGGTCTCGAGGAATCTCGAGACAGTATTTTAGTTGTCTTGGTCTTGTCTTGGTCTTGAGACCTGGTGTCTTGGTCATTGGTGAAGGCTACTGTCTTGGTCTTAATCTTGATCTTGCACTTACTGACTTTGTTTCATCACTGACTATATCCGTAACTTCTTGATAGCCGTGAACTATGTAGAAACATGAACATTAACATTAACTTTGAGATTTCTACATGAATTAGAATTAGTAGTGATGTTTCACGACACAACTGCCATGTTGTAGCGTCAGCTGAATCAACATGACTGATCAGTATCATTTATAACAGTAAATTTGAGTACTTCACATGTGCTTCGGTGACTTTTAGTGCAAATACATTCACTTGTAATTGTAATTCTTGTTGACAAGTGTACATACATATGTCTGTGTGTGCTGTGCTTAACAGGAATGGATGGATGACAAAGGTCGAGAACGGGTGAGTAAGATGGAAATGAAAAGAAAACAGAAGGAAGAAGCACAGAAAGGTAGTTGTTGCGAGTGGTTGGCAGTTTCTTATTTATATTTCATTGGCTGTTATGCTGAACAATTTGTAAAAGTTCCTTGATGACCAATGAGTGTCCTAAACTCCCAACTTAGACTAACTAGTGATGATGTCAGCTAACAGAAAGTTACTGTGGAATCAACGATGAAAGAATTTTACAAAGTAAAAGCATTACAGGCAAGACAGAGGCTAACAGTGCGATTATGCCACCATTTTTATATAGATAATTGAAACATGGTCAATACTGCATTTCAGTCATTGTATCTAGAAATACAGCTGTTTACCTGCTGTTCAGATATTATCGACATGCTTTACAGATTGATGATGCTGTTAGTTGCAGAAGAAACTGCTTCTGAATTGACACCTGATGATAAGTCATCAAAGCAGACTGTAGAAAACAAACGGTCTACATTGTCAGCGTCATCTAAAGAACAGTTAGTTGAATTCCTTGAAATTATTAGGTTGTGTCGCAGATGTGTAAGTAGCCTGTTGGTACTGGTCGAGTTTGGTGTTCCTTCTGTCAGTTGATGTGTCCATTCAAGGGTAATGACCATTGAATTCTGGAAAAATGGTGGATTTCATCAAGTTGCTGTTTGGGATGATGGATCTAAGGAACCATATATTAGATGGGTGCAGCTCCCCCATGTTAATTTTTTTTTTGGGGGGGATAAATGGGTTGGCAAAACGTAACATATAGGGAGAATGCGGCATTGGTTGTGCAAAAATGGCTGGACTGATTGAGTTGCCATTTGGAATGGTGAGTGGGATGGACCTAAGGAATTGTGTATTAGATGGGCATGCACATTGGCGCCACCTTGCAAATATGGTTAAACAATGGTGTGTGGCGGGTGCAAGTGCGTCTGCCACCATGGGTAGCGATGTAGCTTCTTCACAAATTACTTTGGATAGTCTTGTTATCTCTCTGCACTTGCATTGGCTAGACTGTGTAATCAGTTTTGTCTATCTGTGTGTCTGTTAATGGATTGGTTGATTAATGATGATGGCTGTAATTTTTTTACAGTTTTCTCCAAATTTTGCATGTGGCTCGGAAATGTGTTAAGATCAACACCTATTGTTTGTGCAATGAACCTGACATAGTAATCGATTTTGGAGTTGGGTGAATTCAAACTTCGCACCTTTCAAGCTCTGGTCACCATATTTTTCAATGTGTTGGCACAAAATTACGTATAGAGTCAAAATTATGCAATGCTGACTTCATACTCAGTGGACAACAAAACCGGACGTACAGATTGGATTTTAGAGGGGTGCAAATTCCAGTTTTGTATTGATTACATGCATTGTTGAATGATTACTTCAGCCAGTCTTTCTTTACTGATTTGCATTAAATTTATCATCCCGCTCTGAGTGGTGGTCCATTCAGCATCCAATGTTGCAAGCTGGATGTCACACATAGAGTAGTCGGTCTGTCTCACTGTGTGTGTTGGTTGCACTGAACCCTGCAAAAATGGCAGCACTAACTGAGATTCTGTTTTGGAGGCACACTTGCGTGGGCAAGTATTAGATGGTGGTACACATGTGCACCACCTGGTGGCCAATATGACTGAACAGTTTGTGCTCGTTGGTGATGTGCTTTTATTACGGTAGCAACTTGTTGTAATATAAAGAACATCGGAGTCCAAAGACAGTCTTAAGATGATGATTTAGCTTTGTTCATTATAGTTTGATTTCATGTTACGTGTATGGTGTGTATAAAGTGTCAGCAACTGAACAACCATTCAGTGTTTTATCTGTTGCTGCTGTAAGTTGCATGCGTTAACTGCCTGCCTGCAGTATCACAGGAGAGTGACATGTGAGCGTGCGTGTGTGTGTATCTCGGTGTGTGTCACTGGCAGGTCAACTGGTGAGGATGAAAGTAACGATGAGTCTCTGTCAGACTCTGAAGAAGAAAATGAAGAGGTAAATTTTGCTTTCACCTGGATTAATGATGACAATAATGACTAGTGTGTGCTTATTGTTACCTACACCACAGATCTGGTGGAGATAATTTTTTTCTCCATTTATTTGTGAACAAAAACTTGTGGATGTATTTTCATGAAATGTGAGGAGACTAATTAGATTGTTGACAAAAGAAAAGAGTTGCTTAAATTTTTTTACTGTTCAAAAACACATTATAGGTATTTTACTGTATATATAGACAGTACAGTGGTTGACTGTAGTGAATTTGATATCAGAAACTGGTAACAAAGATACAATATGGCAGTGTATTTTTACATTTGCCTAAATGCTGATAGAAGCCAGTGTGAACAGTGAGAAATTAAGGTCAATGTACCTACTACTTGCCAGCAATGGCTGTGCCAGTTTTAGTGTGCGTGACAGAGGTATTCGGTTTATTGAGTGCAGAGTAGTTAATGTGTGTAATTGCAGTGGATGTAAACGTTAAACATTTAATCGTAAATTCAATTAATTTGTAATGCATTAATGTTGTTCTTATCATTTCTCTTTAGTATGTGCCACTGCCATCAACTGCCTGTCAACTAGTCTATAGATTATGATGCACTCATTTGATTTTTTGTGTTGATAACCACAAAAGTGTGGGAGAATTAAGCAAAGCTGCTATCGATCCATATGTTCCTCCACCTGTCTATCTGTCTGTGTCTGTGTTTGCCTCTCTGTCCATCTCTGTGTGCATTTTTCAGCTGTAGTTACAGTAGAATACTATCGGGAAACCTCATGCTGGAAGCTAAACCCACCAGTCATTGTGGACAGAAATTGCTCAGACATCCTTGAGATGGAAAAACATCTTAAAAACCAAGTGACATTAGCCGTAATAAATGTGAATAGGTTGTATATTATTTGCTGTGGTTGTCAGTATTGCCTAATTGCCAGAAAGGACTGAAACGGCAAAATCACATTTCTTTCTGGCAATCTGGTGATACTGAGTGAAATGGCAGAATTGAAAGGGCATACCGGTGTGTTTTTGATGCCATCAGGGCATACCACTTGTTTAACTTGATAAGAAGAACCTGAAAGTGATTTTTATCGACCACGTAGCATGGGAGCAATCACCTCCATCCATCTGTCCATCCATCCGTCTGTCTCTGACTATCTGTTTCTGCTCTAACTTTTGAATCGAGTAACCTTTGACCTTGACCTTTTGCATGTGTATGGGTTATGACCATAGCTCTTCTGAGATTGATGGTAAATGTCAGAGGTCAAGGTCAAGGGTTAACACAGTCGGTCTGACCTTGATCCACAATCGAGGACAGTTTTCTAATGAAACATATTGTTAAAGATCAGCGTTTCTGCATAACTGGTTACAGTAATATTACACACATATTGCAGCTTGCAAAAGTTGTATTTCAGCTAATGAAATCTGGCTTGCAGTGGTATTCAAGTTTTCTGATTAGTGCACATTCAGTCTTTCGGTCAACATATGATACTGGATAATTGTTACAGCAATAAGTGTTCCTGTTATTTCTCTATAAATCTGTTACAGTACATTCGTATATGCAGGACTGCTAAATTAACAATCTGTAAAGTTAACAGGTGCCCATGGTATAATTCAGTGGTAGTATATGCCACATATTACTGTTGACTGTTGAGGAACCGACACTGTTCTTCACAGACCCGCAGCAGCTGCTTGACATATTCTCAGAACTGGAGGAGCAGAACCTTTCATTGATACAGAACAGTCAAGAGACAGAGGAAGCACTTGAGGAAATGAAGCAAACAGTCAAGTCCACCAAAGCCAAGATGTATACATACTTTATAGTCATATCTTGTACCTACTTTCTAAGTACGATTCAAATTACTGATGCTAACACATGGTGTGCAAGACATGTATTTTTTACTTTCTGTTGAAGGTTTTCAGATTAGAAATTTTGCTTTTGTTGGGTATATTTAGCACCATTTAAGTGAAGCATAACCTGCAAATGGTATCATACTTTAGTGTACTGATGAAGTGTGAGTGTGAGAACTGTACACAAGGCATTAAGCAGGTCACGGTGCTTAGATTACTCAAGTAATAGAGTCTCATGACTTAAGTCAAACCATGTCAAGTTCTGAAGTAATGAGTAATTAATTTCTGTTAATTTTTGGAGCAAATAAGAGCTGTGCTCTTTAAATGTTTATGTCTAGTTAAACAAAATTCAGTCATGCAATCAGTTCACAGTGTGACTAAATCATCCACATATGTGAAGTAAAGTAAAATAAATGCTGCAATAAAATAGAATAAAAATGTTGCAGAAATTTGCATAAGTTTGCAGAGACTTTTGCACACTTGCAGTATCATTAGCATAATGTTTTAGAGTTGCAGCCAATCATGTTTCATCACGTGCAGTGGCGTGACTGCTACGTCCTGCAAATTGTCACTCATGTGAAAACTAAAATAATTAGCATTAATTAATTAATAATTATTTTGTTGTGTCCTAGTTTGTGGAGGTGCTGCAAGTTTTTGCAACATTTACTGTGTGTTTTATTTTACACGTGCAGACCCATTTACATCATATTCCGTCTGCATGATTAGTCACAAACACAAACGGCAGTTTGCATTGTGAGTCATTCCAATGCTTTTGACAGAAATGTCTTTGACAACACAATCTCAAGTTATTCAACAGCTCTAACATATGTGTACATTGTTATTAAGCTTTAGTGACTGAGTAACTAGTAATGATAATGATGCTGAAGTTGATTCTAGTGTCTTTTGCTATTTCTTCTACGCTAGGTACTGTGGAAAGCAAGCAATTTTTGTTAGGTGTCAGTCAACACACTTGACGAAGGACAGTTCATTCACAGCATTATGACAACTTCATTATCATTACTAGTTATTCATTTACATGTTGAATACTAAATTAATTTGTCACATTTTCTCTTTACCTTTGGCTAAATTTCTGTGTTTAAATGTTGCTTTTCAGTATTGTTTCTGTTATGCAATAGATATATACTATAGATGTGTTGTTAAGCGTCACTTTTCTCTCACAGTCGTAGTAATGTGATAATGCTGACGATGCTCTTTATAGGGAGAAGGAGACAGATATTCTAAAAGAACAAATTGACAAGTTGAATATTGCAATTATGAAGGAAGAAGAAAAAGCTCACGACCTTGAGACAAAAGCACAGTATGTTATCTCATCAGCATATATTTGCATGTGAATGAACGAGGCAGCAGTGATCCTTGCACAGCATACAGATTAATACAAGGCAATGGTGCATTGCATACTCAGCCCTAGCACCCCTTGCACAAAGGACTTATCTAGTCTTGGCGCCTGTTATTATCTGGGACAGGAGGACAATTCAACCACACAGCACCAACAGGGGTGTTAAATCATACATGGCATTATAGTAGTGACATTATAATGCTGCAGTAGTGTCATGTTCATAAGGCCCATTGTAGCAGAGTGTGGCGTCATCCACTAAACAGGAAGTACATAACATATTACAATGCCGCCAGAGCAGAATAGTTACAGTGAACATGAACAAAAATTTGGTGAAGTTCAGGCATGTGTTTTATGAGATGTGTGTGGACAGACAGACAAGACTGACAGACACACTTATTACAATACTCCACTCCTATACTGAGACGGGGTAATAATAGTTTTCATTTGTTAAAGCAGAGTTTGTAGTGAACTCTGTCAGATGCGTAATGTTTAGTTTTATTTAGTCAGTATTTATTGGTGTTTTGACAATGTTAGTTGACTGACAGGAAGGGAAAACCTGGCTGCAATTAATGCCGCGTTTTGATTTGAGAGACCAGCCCAACTTCAAAAATCTCAGAAAAGAAGGCTGGTTAAACAAAAATTGAGTGTATATGCATCTGGTATAAGTTTGACTGCTAACTTGATTAACATGACGGCTTGACAGTTGCTACTGCATATTGTAGGATGTTTTCTTTTGGAGAGTTCAAAGCGGATGATCAAGAGAAAGTGCTGAGTGCTCTGAACAAGAAGGTTGAAGAGGTTTATCGTAGTTGCATTGGAGACAATGAAGCTAATATCAGGTATGTGTTTCTAATACACCAGTATTTCTTATACTGTGCTGCAGGTGGCCGCCGTGGAAAGATGATCAGTTATTATCAGTGAATAACAACTTCTTCAAATTCCATACATGAACACAGAGTTTGGTAGCTTTCCTTAAGCTGCCTGTTCTTCCAAGAGATGGAATGAAATCCTCTGTCAATATAGAAGCTTCCTGAGTAACTACCTTTAAATGGTTCTTATATCAAACTTTCTTAGGCAGTTGGCCACTCACTGACACAATCTGCTTCCGTCCACCTGGCAACTGTATGCAAAATAACGTGCTATAACTCTAAAACGTTACAAGATAGATGCATAGTTTCTATTAAAGTCGAATAGGAAGTCATATGCGCTCTATCAAATGGTGATGTTTCCGATGACCTTGGGTGACCACTAACCCCCAAACCACCCAATTTTTGCATTTTTCGTTGCCTTTCATATCTTCGTAGTGAGTAAACATAGAGACTTCGTATTTGGTGTACAGGTTGATCGTAGCTAGTTTACTCCCAGCCAACGGACGACAAACCATCCCTGAAAGGTGCGTGGTTATGTCACATGACACGTTTTAAAGTTTGGGGGCCCATCCATATCTCAGGAATGGCTGAAGCTAGAGCTCTCAAATTTTGTACAAAGGGAGACTATATCAAGTCTTGCCAAAGAGATGACAAATCATCCCTAAATGGAGCGTGGTTTTGCTCACGTGACCTATTTTTTATGCACAACTGTGGAGTAAGAAAAAATTCTCCACGGCACTCGGTGAACTGCGATCAACAATGTCGTCGACGACGGGCTACTAATTATCACACCTTCGACTGTTGATGCTAGTGCTGCCATACACTAAGGCTTAAGCTCCATCAGTTCAATTTGTCACCGTATTTGTTGCAAACTTGCTCGTATAACATATAGACAACAAATCAATTAAGTGGAGTTTGAGCATTATCGTTCAAATATATGGTAATAACCGACAGTTCTCGGTCTGCGTTGCAATTTGCTATCGACCGACGCTCGTTCCTGGTAATTATACTTGGTGCGTGGGCAGTGCAATATGGTCTATTTTACATGAAGCTGCATCACGCTGTCCATCAGCATTAGCAGATATACTCGTTACAGGTTGAGTTCTGTTGTCAACTTGTCATTCTGTTAGTCCTTTGATGCATTAGTAATTAACATTTATTGTAGAAAAATAGCCAACTCAGATGAGATGCCATTTGGAATGATGGTTTTGGCAAGTCTGAGGAACCATGTATTAG
>Ga0209782_1000292_pt1 | contig 20411 bp, 10 predicted proteins | sample WorMetmaBAHAMAS1_FD_187390 | JGI IMG/M metagenome (GOLD analysis project Ga0209782, IMG submission 187390) | Marine gutless worms symbiont microbial communities from Max Planck institute for Marine Microbiology, Germany - Inanidrilus... | ecosystem: Host-associated > Annelida > Digestive system...
GGTACTTACCTTATTTTGCGAAAGTTTTAGACTATAAAAACCATAGATTTAGCCTCAAATTGCACATATTCCTATAAAATGAAGTTAAAATGTAAAACTGTGATTAACAGCAAAATTTTATTATGCTTTATTATGCTTATTTAAAGTTATTTTTCATGTAATTTTCGACCTATGAAAAACAGGAGTAAATTTCATTGTGTCAGTGATCTGAAGCAGCACCTTGTCAACGTCTCGCAGTCTGCAGAAAAACGTCATTGACACGGCCATCTATCTGCAAATGGAAAAAGCGACTGGCAGCGTGCGTGTGTGCAGATGGACAACATTTTGAACACTTTTTATGAGTTTCTCATGAAAGCAAAAAGGAATCATGGACAAATAAAGTGTAGATTAACTTGCTGATTCCAAAAAAATGTTTTTACAGCTAACTTTGTGATTTCCAGGTCCCTAAATTTTCCAAAGGTAAGGTATGTACACTAAGCAGGTGAGGTGGGAAAATAAACCACCTTTCGATGGCATATTCCCTCAGGAATATTTGTACAAAAATTACTGAAATTGGAATCGGACAACTACTGTTAAAATTATCGCTGGTGGTTGGGTGGTATCGTTTTTTTGAGACACAGTGTACGTAGTAAACAATTTTGTAAAATTTTCAGTGTCTAACTTCAACTCTGTGATATTTCATCAGAAATTATCTGTACGAACTAGTTATTTCAAGAAGCAATAGCGAAATTGGAAAATTGTAATCTACATACTTCAGAAACTACATTCCAGATGATCCTACACTACTAACAGCATCTGAGATTCACTAAATTGTACAAATAGCACTAATTCTACTTAGATTAATGGTCATTGTTCAACACCATGTAAATAGAAAGAGGGCTATGCAATGAATTCATTCTGGTTGCAAAACATCTACTATTTATTTATGGATAACAAGAAGCTCAGCAGATGCTGAGAAAGTGCGACATGCAAACCAATGGATGCAGATATTATTGCTGCCGAAGTGCAAAACTCCATATGTTTTTCAACATCCCACTGGTCCCCCTCAGTAGAATTCTGTTCAGGATCACAGAATACTTTGAACCACATTTGCTTTGGCATGTTGATAGCGAATACACTGGTTTATGCTGTCATGTGGCGATTTCCACTCTTTTTGCACTATATGATCACAATCCACCAACTCTGCAGACAGACAGACAGACTAACATCATGCTCATAGCATAGATGTGACATGTACAGGGTATGCCAAAAATGATCACCTATAGAACATTCTTTATTTCAGCAAAGGTGACAGATTTGAGCAAAACTGTCAGAATTGGTATGTGAGTGTTCAAATTTTACGTAGAAAACTCGTGATTCAACACATATAGCATTTTAAACTTTCTTGTGACAAATCATTCCATATCGTCAACAAAACAGTTTTTCAGGTCAGCTTAGGTGTGTATCTCTGACAGCATTGCTTACCATACATGATAATCCATTCGCATATCAATCTGGTTCATTGTCTGTGATTTTATGTCAGTATCTCAGTTTAATTACTTGTTCACTTCAAACTAGAAATGAGCGGCAAAGCCTAGCGTATAGCCCACTCGGCGCCATAGAGTTGCCCCCTTGTGAATACTTATGAAAAATACTTACTTACTCATCACGTCAGTGCCTAACAGCCCCGCCCCCTAGCTGTTGTAGCTGAACTAAGTGTGGTAAAATTTTTGACGCCAGCCATACAACTTCTTACGGCTTAAACTCCGGGGTCACTGAACCGAATATCACAAAAATTTCACACAAGGTAGAGAATTGATGACCAATAAAAGCCCTGAAATCGAAATTCCAATATTCCAATTCGTTTTCAAACGCCATCATGACGAATGGACGACGATTGTCAAATTGAAGCTGAGTTGCAGCGCAATTTCCATTTGTTAGCCAGTTCTCTGCCAAAACTACTGGACTCATCTTCACCAAAATTTTACACGATATAGTGGCATTAGCGGCGGTATTAAATAATGCACATACAAAGCGTTAGTGCATTCCGTTTCAGAACGCCATAGCAACGAGTGAAGGTTGACGTCTGCCAAAATGCTCCAAAATTAATTGGTTACCATAGCAACGTCCCTTGGGCTACTGCAAATCTTATGTCAGTTTTGTAATCCTCATACATGTGACTACTTATGCTGAAAAGCTGACGAAGATCAGTCTAGTAGTTGCTGAGATATTCGGTCGGATATGCTAATTTTTGCCGTCTCGTCGAAAAAAGTGCTGTTCTTACCCTAGTAATCTCTGGGGTTACTGGACCAATCTTGATCAAACTTGTGTACAATGTAGCTACAATATTGGCACTGAATATTGTTAAATCAAAAGATCCATTATTGCTAATCGTTTCGAAACGTCAGCCTGTGAAATAAAGGTCATTTTGCCGATTTTGCTCAAAATTGGTTGCCATGGCAACACCCCTTGAGGAAACAAAAAATGGCTACTTTTGAAACACAACCAATTACTGATCATGCAATCTCTGGAGTTACTGGACCGAATGTCACCAAAATTGTATATAATGTAGAGAAATTCATTCTATTTAATATTTTGAAATCAGAATTGCGACATTGCAATCTCTAATGGAATGGCAGTGCGACAAAGTAGACTGGTCTGCGAAAAAGGCTGATTTTTGGTCTTTAATTGGTTGCCATGGTAACGTCCCTTGAATGAAAACAGCTCAATGACGTGACTAAGTCCTTACACCCGTCTACCAATCCTGAAATTCTGGTGAAGATTGGTCCATTAGGTTCTGAACTACCTGGTATAGAAAGTAAAAAAAATAAATTTGTACACAGCTGTCTGTCTGGTGTAGAGGTGGTGCAGAATCAGGTAGTATTAAACATTTAAGCAAATAGTGAAAGAATGACAAGGAACTGAGTAGTCAGATGTGAGCCTAACAAAGAGAACATCAATTGAAAAGCGATTAGACACAGAAAGCCTTGACATGAAGACATAGTTCTTATTCAAGACACAAATATTTGCATATTGGATATTTATTATCCGACATTGTGACAACAAACAACAGAGCATCAGCATTACTGCAAGACTCGAGCCATCACTTCTAGGCAGGAATTTCACCTCTGCCAGGTGACCTGGTTTAAACAAGAGGGCCTAGCAGTGGCTAGTATAGCGCGAGATGTTGTTTAGATTACCCCTCCCCACGACCACAATGCGCAGTAAATTTGGATCGGAATTTGAAACCTAAATTAGCTATAATGCGCCAATGCACTTCCGTCACAGACAGATACTGACATCGTAGCATAAGCACGAGATGTATATATTACATCTCGCGCTAAAAAGCACTACTCTCCAGTTTGGAGACAAGACATTCTATGCAGTCACTTGCAATGGTACCGACCACCAAACTTACAACTAAGAGAAACACAGACTAGACAGCCTAGACTTTAGGTCACACCAGATCCTGATTATCTACATAAATTTTCATCCGCTGTTACTTATTTATAGTTTCCAATTCAGGTCTGCTTTCCATCATAGTTGGCTAACTTAGCAGATGCTAAATTAGTGTTTGCCAAATGTGATCTTAAACTTCAACTCATGGCCTTGACCTCTGAATATGACTCAGATACAGTCAAACTGAATTAGCATGCCAAATACCTAGGTCAAAGGTCATTTTGTGCAAAGTTAATAACTGGACACACAGAGCGAACTAACTGCTCTACCTGGACTATTAAAGTGGTCAGTGAAAATACACAAATACACAGAACACATGATTCAACACAAGCAAACTAGCCCTTGTGATGTAAGATGAAATGAACACAAAAAGACAAAAAAAACAGAAATGACATTCACCTGTAAAAATTGCTCACACGATACATGTACGATCACATATGGACAGGAAGTGGAAATAGATCGGGTCGGTTTTAACTAAAATACTAGATCAACCTAAACACACATGCGGCCAAGTTGACATTAAACGTTGGCTGTGGCACTCAAAACCAGTCTGGTCTCCGTTTTGGACATGTGGCTAAGACTTCAGAATTAAGACAGACTGCAGAACTTAACATCAGTACAGTTACACACTTTACACAATTAAATCACCCATTACACCAACACAGGAGCTTGTTACTGGCACTGCAGCCTCAGCCGTTACTGAAGTTTAACAATGTGCACAAATATCTAACACTTATCACCAACTGCTCCCTTCTGTAACAATAAATAAACAGTGGTGACAGTTGTTTTGTCTCGCCATCTGTCACTGTCATTCTTACCATTCTAATTATCATCGATTCAGTCCCAAATATTTCGTCAAGTTAACGGCTGCAGATGGCATACAGTCTGTGGTAGTGTTATGTTTAAAGCAGAGTTACAGTTAGTGAGGAAAGTGACAGGATACCAAAGTGGATGTATTACAACTTGCAAAAATAGAAAGTAAAACAGTAAATGCACCATGCACATAAAGCCGATGGTAAGCCTGCTAAGTCTTACACTAAAACCATGACAGAAAATTCACAAGCACCTTAATTGGCTGGGGGTAAAGGCGGGATTGTCACCTCTGCCAGGTGGCAGGTAACACTGTGTGATCCCATATGGCACGTGAGTTCACGTAGCGGTGCGGTGCTTGTAGCACAAACTGCTATACGCTTCCTTACCTTACCTTATCTCTGTATCTCAAATACGATGGCACTAGGCAAATGTTTTATTATGATTATGATTAGTCTTGAAGACAGTCCTGAGTAAACCTATACTCTTGGTGAAAAAATTAAACATAGAAGTAGATGACATTTTTATGAGCTGAGTAAAATGAGTAAGTAATGTGCAGTACTGAAGCCAATTACTGCTGTGCAAATAAAGCAACATGACTGGATGTCAATGTAAGACAGATGGTAGCGCTTAAACAACACAATGCACAAACTCAGCTATGATAAATAACATGACTAATGACATGACACAATCACTTAATTTTCTAACAAACAGTGGCAACCTGCTATCATTGCTGCGATTTACTAACACTCACGCCCAAGGCCGAAAGCTGATACCCACTTAAATATTCCACAGACTGATAGACTTGAAGTTTAAAGTCCCAGTTATCACTAAAATTATCATTTCAGTGGCAGTAGCGCTGTCACAGACTAATCAACTAATTTTTCCACAATTAATGGACTAAAAAATTTGCAATTGCCAACTAAAATATTTTCGTCATACTAGCGCTTCGCGCTAGACTGACTGCTTGCGCTGAATTGCTTGTGCCTTCGGCTTGCAACTACGGTTAATTAAACTGTCAGCTAATGACCTGTAGGCCTATTTAGATCGGCCGTTAAACGAATCTGTACTGATCTAGGGGCAGGGGCCTGACACTTTGCGTGCCATGACCTGATAGTTTGAGCGTGGGCAGCTGCTGACGCCAAGCTCCATGTGCCACGAACATAGGTCCGACTCGGGCATCTCTGAGTATAAGACAGTGACTGAGCTGGACCACGTGACTTATCTAGAGGGCTGTGGCTGGACGATAGCCGGCGGCAGCCACTGGGCAATGTAGCCGTGTTTCAGGAGGCCTGCAGCGCCATTATAAGCCATACCTAAGCCTCGCCCGACGCTCCGCCAGCCAGCGTTATTCTTACATTTTTTATATCAGTAGAGATGACATCCTTGCTGTTCGTATGTCCGTCTGTCTCATGCATCTATATCTTCAATAATGGTGCATTTAGAGCCATAATTGCTGCAAACACTAATATAAGAAACCCCGTTGTCAGTGTGGTCTGACAAAAATTCATCGTTACCTTCTAGAAAAGCAAGCATTATTTTAATCTATTTTTGTCAATGATTAATCGACCAAAACCACGGGATTAATCAACTAAAGATATCTTATTATCATATTATTCATACGTCAGCTCTAAGTGACACTATTCCAATCATTTAACATGGCACTAAATAAAGTAAACCTAGCGCAACTGAAGCAGACATGCACCAGTAAAAATACCATAAAACAAATGAATAAAACCTAAAGCTAGTTTTTGTTGCCTTGCATGTTCTGTCTGTAAATAAGTCAGGGCCATTCATACAGCTTTGGGCAGAAAGGTGAGTTAACTTTATACAGACTGTAGCCCCCCACGCAAAGTTGTGGCTTACTATGAATCTGACTGCGAGATATCACATATCACAACATAACCGACTGCAATCTGGTAAAAATATACTGTAAACTAACTGCACTTTCAACCATCAAAACTTTGCTGCTGATATTAAATGATAAAAGTTGGTTATGGTACGCACCGTCCATAGAAGAAGTTTAATCTAGCATTCAACATATCAGAGTCATTTTTGTTGGCATTTTGCCACTCACTTTGTAAATGAAAGTGGTATAAGAACTGACAGCAACAGTGGCCTATGTAACTTAAATGAACAGATCAAAACTATTTCACTTACACCAGACTTCAGTCTAAAATATTTAATTTATAAGCACCAACAAGATTCCGACCTGACACATCTGACATTGCCACTGGTGCGAACCAGAGATATAAGACTAAAATTTAACTGAACAGTTCAGTCACACCAACAATTCCATATTGTAAATTTACAGCAGTGTACATGCACCAGAAGAACATGAATTTCACTATAAACTAGTTGTGCGAAGCTCAAAAATAAACATCGACCTTACTGACTTAAATTACAGAAAATGCCGACACACTATTTGACTGAAACCCAGCAAATCCATAATCAGAGACAGCAGCTTAAAATGCAGATTGTCACCCAAAACAATTTCAACGCGACACACAATCACTGCGAGCTAGCAGGCAAGACAAGAAATCGTTGCATTTACACGATTCAGGACTACAACAGCGACGGCTTAGAAAGTCTTGCGGTGAATAGCTTTAAGTCCTTCGTTCTCATACTCCTTCTTCGACACCCACATCTTCTTAAATGTGTCAAGGCTAGCTAGAATAGAACCTCTACAGACACCAAAACACACAGTTACTAGTCTATGGAAAAATTACAACAAATTACTGTTACATTCAACAACAATGAACGTTGCTAAAGGCATTAATACTAAACCGTCACGGAGTAGGTCTACATCTGCCAATGCAACTAATTTGCACCCAAATAAAAGTTGATAGAATAAGTGTCTTGTTTGGTACTGCTATTCTGAATAAAATTCAGGGTAGTTCCGACTGTGACTACAAGTATCAGGATAGTCAAGCTCGTGTTTGGCTCATTTTGGACAGTTTTGATCCACTACAAAATCCAGCACGTAATGATGATTGTATGCCAAGAGATAAACACCATGGTCAGACCTCAGATGTGATAGCAGTAGCTGAGTTATAATATCCGAACCAGTAAAAGAAACCAAGTGTCCGTTCGTCGTTGAAACCAAGCTTTTTTCCACCTTAACTTAAGGTTTTCATATCTGTCTATATGCTAAAATCATACAGATAAAGTTAAATTTATTCAAACAAATGTTTTAATCAACGACAGAATTGACGTAACTTCGGTCCAGCTGTGATCAGAACAGAGTTGCTAGTTTCGTGTTTTCCACCAAACTGGGCTAGTTTATGACCCTGTCCACTGGAAAATGAGTAATGAGTTTGCTGCAGGTTACACAATGTGCATGCACTTTTATGCTAGTTTCAGGAGACTGTTTAGGAGAAACTTTCATGCCGCCTTGGCAACCGCAGACTGGCGATCACAACAACAACAAAAATGGTGGGCGACGAAAAATTTAATTACTGGTAATATCAATCAGTCTAAACATTGTTTAAAAGGATTCAAAAATACTTGGTAAGGACTATTAACTATTTTATAAATGACAACATTCATTAATATGGCCTATTTGTTAATTAGTAACATCGCTTCTTGTTTTCTATTTCTAATTGTACCAGTAGCATTATTAGATGCATTCAGTTTTTTACCTTTTGTTATAGGGACAACCAAAACCGAATCCGATACCATAGTTTTTACCCCGAAATCCTGCGAAAACCCACCATAAATAAAAAATTGGGAACAATAACAACGCTAGCTTGCAGTGTAGCATCCATTCTGGAAATTACCTCATGCCAATCTCCCCTCACTGCTGTTGTTTTGTTAAGTGTACTGAATGGTTTCCATAATCTTTTGAGACATACAACAGCCACTAACAAAAAAATTCCTAAGAAGATGACACCTTATAAATAATCCCATAACACAGCAATAACAGCAGGCATATGAGGACAAAAATTCTACAGACATATTCCCAAATGGTCTAGCTGACTGTTAAGGTAAAGGTAAAGTTAACCAAGCCCTTAGCAGAGCATAGATGGGTGCTTATCTTCCTGTCTAAGCCATAGAGTCCGTAGGAAAATAAACCACCAATAATGGTGTCATATGACCAGTGTGACGCCAGACCTGAGGTTACCTTGCCCGCCACAGGGCATCACCGGCTTTTGATCAGTACCAATTTATACTGCTTGGTGACAGACGCACGTGTGTGAACAACTTGCCCAAAGTTGTTGCTTGAAAGGGAATGGCCGGGAGTCAAAGCAACGATCTGTTGAGTCGCAAGTCAACATGATAATTATTTCATCACCAGGCCACTAAGTGGACTGTTCCTTGTACCTTCTACTTAAATCCCTTTCTAGCCTTTCTTGGATTTCATTAAAATCCGACCATCTCCATCTCTATCAGTAATCTCACTGACAGACTAGGAGTGGAACAGCAAGTGAGGCAAATATCGCATTACCACGATGACAAAAACAGTTTTAGCCGACACACACAACATACCCTATCCAAGTGGAATACAATCGCTCTTGTGGCGCCGATATCTGTAAGAAAACATTAAAAAATAAACTGCAGTTTGAATTTTAGCATACATTACAACTGTTTTAGTGGCCATTTGTAGAAACACAGAAGATATTCTGATGGCATCATAGAAGGTCTGGAGCGGAGAGGTGGCGGAACAATACAAACAGCAAAAAGAAAAGATCTGCATAGACAATGAAATCCATTATGTGGGAGTTTGAATGTTATGTTTGAATGTTGCCTTTAACAATGCTCTCAGCCAGCGAGGTTTCAACAGGGCAGACATGCAGACTCACGTTGGCTCAGTGAACGGCCAGCACCTTTAACCGACTAGATCAGTATGCGAGCAGTGCCGGTCACACAGCTTATCAACGTTAAACACTGAACTCGCTGGTTCTTCCCTAGCAGTGGCCAGTCATTGCCAGCACTCATTTCACCTACCCACACAGGGATGGCCAGGCTGAGTGGCTGACTAAGATACTGAGGTGCTATATAGTCACCCGCCCAAGAACTAACCGACCCAGCGTAGAGTAGTTTCACTGACCGAGACCAAACCGCTACCACTGAGCCACGCCGCCACCAAAATGGAAAGCTCTCTCCATGAAGACAGAAGAAATCAGGTCTCGAAAGAATGCGTTGTTCTGAATATTGTTGGAACTCGAGTGGTATTTTTACAGGCCACATGATCTTCCAGATGCAAAATTCCAACCAGCTCTGTTAAGGCACTAAAATATCTGACAGCGAAAACTGAAAGTAATATATTTTTAAAGTTAGACTCATCAAATCTAAGCCAATAGTAATGTGTATAAATATGAAAATAAAAACGAGACTTGCCAATTTAAGTTTAAAATGTCAAGTGCGTATATCACAGTACCATACTAAAGCATTTGACAGAAAGAAAACAAACCCTAATTTTATTGTCTTTCGGAGCAATCTGCTTGACCTCTCCTAGCAGACGATCTCCAAACCCTGCAAACCAGCAATAACAGCATGAATAATGCGACATTATTTGAAAAAAAGATTTCAATAAAACTGTACACTTTTGTTTAACTGGCTTTCGTTTCCACAGCTCACAACTTCTCCATCCATCAAGTGACTTCAAAAAAGGAATGTTTTATGCTATTTGTCTTTGTGTTCTTCTTGAAAACAAATTCTGGCATTACAAGGCACAGACTTTTAACAGGTCAGACACCAATACCGTCACCCAGTAAAAGTGTTAAAGTACCAGCATCATCTTGCTTCCGAATGTCTTTATCCATCGCCAGACTATGGAGCTAGGGGATGACACTACATTTATCCCAGCTCTCTTTAGCCAGTCTTCCACTGTAACTATGTCGCTCTTGCACCATTTCCTAGATAATATCGCTTATTTTCCAAAATTTAAAGACATCACATGACCACGACCACTCCCACTGAGGGAAAGTTTATAATTCCAATGCTAAACCATCACATGGCAAACCAGTGTACAAAATTTGAAGTCTCTAGCTTGAGCCCTTCTGGAGATTGTTTATGGGGAGTAAGAAAGTAAATGGGTCACTTGACCATAACCATGCCCATTTTGGGGGCAATTTATCATCTCTTTGGTAGCACTTGATATAGTCTCCCTGTGTACAAATTTGACAGCTCTAGCTTCAGCCATTCCTGAGATATGCATGGGTCTCCAAAATTTAAAATGGGTCAAATGACGTAACCACACCCCTTTTGGAGCGGTTTGTCGTTCGTAGGCGGGGACTAGCTACTATCAATCTGTTTACCAAAACTGAAGTCTCTACATTCACCCACTACGAATATACAAAAGAATGTAGAAATTGGGGTGGTTTGGGGGGTTAGGGTTCCCCAAGGTCATCGGCAACATACCATTTGATAGAGTGCACATGACTTCCTATTCAGCTTCAATAGTAACTATGCATATAATCTTGTACCATTTTCGAGTTATTTGTCGAAAGTCGCCTATTTTGACCAACTCCACCTGCATTTGTCGCCCTGGTCGGGGGTGGCCCCGTTCGAATTTCGTCGAGATCTTTGGAATTCGAAAACTAGAGTCTCCTGAGAATATTATGTGGCACTTTTGCATAATTCTACATTTAGCTGTTTTGATACAATACCGGAATGTGACAGACGGACAGACACACACACACACACACACAATGATGGCATACTGGTGTATACCGTGCTAGCATAGCGTCGCGCGGTAAAAATGGATGATGTTTACTGCTGCAGCTCCAGGACCCAAACAAATAATACAAACAAGCTTAGTATTTAACACAATACAAGCCTCGCAATAACGTGGATCCGCCGGAGAGCACGATGTTGGAGTAGAGCGTACGGCGTAAGTCCAAGTCCGACTTCTGAATCGCAAACGCGAGGACTTCGTGGATTCCTTCGTACTCTTCGCCGATGACGTCTGGACGAAACAGCAACTCCGGTGCCCGATACCGCGAGTGGCCAAGTTCTATTGTCGAGCCGTCGGGCAATGTGTAGCTCGCCATCTCTGGTTTTGACATTTCTTCCTTCTGAGGACTGGCCGTCACGAAGCAGGCATGCTGAAATACAACATTACAGTAACCAGCATGTTAAAGGTTACTATTTCTTTCCAGAATAGAATCTTTTGGTAGGTTTTAACAGGCTACATGCCCTTGCAAATACCCGATCAACGATGCCAAAGCACTGACGCAGTTGAGCGAAAATCATCCAACTGTCTTGTCCTTTTTTCATCCAACAATGAGGCACTGACCCTTACTATCTGTATCTAGGCTATCTGTAGCAAGAATCTTATGTAGGTTACATAGATTAAATTTTGTCTATTTTAAATAGAAAGCTAAAAATACCAAATTTGGGACCCATTAGAAATACATGTAGAGCGAACTCAACAGCTGGATTGACACTGCTTACCTCCAGTGCCTAGATACTGTTGGCTGGGTGTCAGGAAAGACTTATGGGCTGCAATAGTCTATAACCTGGCCTGTGAAAACCTCTTTCGAATACTCCCGAAAGTCTGAACTTTAAAAAATAAAGATAAGCACAATACAACAATCAAAAGTTCTCGCACAAGCCAGAGCAGCAGAGCAAATTTTTTTTCATGGAAACACGAACCTCTTTGATGGTGCGGACAACTTCAAACTCGGCGCTGGTATGGAAGTGATGGCCCTCTTTGCGCAACAGCAGCTGAAGATGGCGAGTGACGTCGCGGCCGGCAACATCGGCTCGCATTATACTGTGAGGCATTGCAAAGCCCTCGTAGATTGGCACCGCATGAGTCACACCGTCTCCTGCATCTAGAACCACACCTGTTGTACGGCCTGTCGCATACCTGTAACAATTGGCACGCTCGACTAGAAAATACCTAATAAACTAGTTTTTGCTTTTCAGAGTTAGATGCACACATGTATACGAATCTGAGACTAATTTTGTGAAACTGCAAAGCATACTTAAGCATCGTTTTGACAGTTTTGCTAGGTAAATTAGCAGATATTTATGACTGAAGTCTGATCTCAAATGTTTACTAATTTCACTGTAAACTGATGTTGCTTCACTCAGCATCATTGTGGAATATCAGCCATACAGTAACCAACAATTATATGTTTACGTCAAATTAATGTCCGATCCTCATATAAGCTTGATCGATGTATAACATTTTGCCAGGATCTTCCGACATTGTTATGTACCGATTAGCAAATGTAATAAACACTTTTGATTGTAATATCTTTTTAACAAAAAAAAATTAACTGAAGCTTCCAAAGTAAACACATCAAAAATCATCGATATGACCAGTACAATTATTATTAGTTAGTCAGCTTCAAAGTGTGGCATCTTACGAAGCTGGACTTTTTTTCTGGATATGTTACAGCACCTCAGAAATTGTTGTAAAATTATTATTACTATTATTATTAATGCCAACGAAAGAGAACTGTTACATAAAACTGGAGCAGAGTTATACAGGCAGGATGTTCTTCCAATAACAAATGTCAAAGTAGACAGTGTAACTCCAAGCACTAAAATTAATCATCACTAGACTCCATCGTTTCCTGAACCACGACACGCTGGCACAGTGAAAGCTGAGCCCCAATCTTTGTGATGTGATAGTAATATCAACTTCATTATTATTACCAAAACAGATGTACATCCACTCAACACAAAATAGGTCAATTGGAGGCGTTCTTACAAGCCAATCTCTTGGCTGGGAAGAAACTACTGGCTGGGGAAAAAAATGATAAAACAAAACTCAACACGAAAAATACTAAATACCTAAGCTAACCCCAAAAATAGACACAATGTTAAGCCTAAACAGAATACAAAAAACATGCACACAAAAAACAAGAATTAAAGCTTAATCTAAATTTAAGAACAGCTCACATCTGTGCATGACACGGTACACAACTGTCGTACCAGTGCACAACGTGTCACAGAAGAGTTCAGATAATCTTCCGTCCTAACCTCCAGAAAAGAACATCACCGCTCACAAGATGTCTTATAGGACAGTAGAAGGGGGAGATAGTTACACAAACTGCAAGCATCTCAAAACCTCCGCTTGAGACCGGATACGTACAGACTGAGAACGGCCTGCATAGAGATAAACAACGCTGGAACGCCGAATGTCTCGAAGAAGATCTCGGCCGCTTTCTCGCGGTTGTGTCGTGGATTTAGCGGAACTTCTGTCAGCAGGACGGGATGCTGTACAGAACAGTTGCAGAGGCCCCAGATGCATCATCATGCCAAATTGCTGTACCGAGTTCACTCAATACGGCTAACAATGCGATGCTGTGTGATGCTAACTACTTCATTTATTAACAAGACAATCATGGACGGCGGAAGCTACTGGATCCAGCAGTTTGTAGCCAGCCCACCTTTTGGCCTCTGTCGGCTGCAGCTATCTCTGGCCTGCCCGCTTTTGAGACCCTGGACAATCCATAATGGATACTCGGCGACTCGCGCTTATTAGTTTCATTTGATTTAAGCATTAACAGCTCTAAAGCCTTTAATATGTTGACAGAAATCGTGTTTTAACTTCAATTTCAAGTATAAACCATTGAAATTAGTAACGTTATTTAATAACGCCCTGCCACTTTTCAGATGCTTCCACTGCATATGAAAACAATCATAGATATCAGACTCTGCCCTCACATGTCATCTGCAAAACCAGAAGTACATAACACATTGCAATGCTGCCAGAAAAGGACTGAGCCATAGCCACAGGTAACACACACAAAATTTGATGAGGTTTGGAAAGGTGGTTCCTTATGGACACCAAGAGAAACAGAAAGAAACGCTGGTCACAATAATCCACTCCCTCACTGAGGGTGCAGTAGAAATCAGTCACGACATTATCTACACCATCCATCTGCCCATGTCCACGATTACTACACAATTCACACATGTACATGCTCGGTTTGTTCTGGGTTAATCTACTGCTGATTTCGTTAAGTCGGTTGATGTGCATTGAAGTTGTGCAACGTCAGTGTAATTTTTTTGAGACACAGTGTACATTCAAATACAGATGTCATACTGCATAGGTTTTTTATCTACATCATTGCGAACGACGGTTATAAATCAAAAGAAGGATAGTCGATATTTCTTTTTTCATTTTTTTTTGTGTGTAATTGTTGGTTATGTCACTGCACTTAACAATTTCTGGTCCACTCAGAAAACTAATGAAAAAATAAACCAAAATTAATGACAAACATGCAGAGTTTTTGATGAGAATGATTAAGTTTATAGCGACTATTGGGTTATAACACGTATTATTCACAATTACTCTTCATAGCACCAGTAACTGATATGCAAGCATGGATGATGTATAATCTATCAGCAACAACCTTCAGCATCTGCATTCCATTCATCTGAAACTGACTGCTGTAAACAATAGTTTGCAATTTTTTTTTTAAATTTTATGTGTATTTTACCATAAAAAGGCTCACTCAACTCTCTACCAGTAGACAACTCTGATCTCTTGTAATTACCACACAATATAAGTCCACAACTACGCAATTAGGAACATCAGAAAATACCTCTTCGGCAACCGTCTGCAATTGTTCTTTGGAGAAAATATAGTGCCAGATACGTTCCATGTCGTTCCAGTCACGTATAATGCCGTGTTCCATTGGATACCGAATAGACAGCAGGCCTCGGTGTTCCTAACATTTCACAGTTTATTGTATATTCTGCATTCTGTCTAAATTTGAAACTGCAGAAAACATCGAAAACGAATAATTACTGTGTAAACTGACAAAGCAATAATGCTCGACTGACAATATTTTCAGTTTGTTCTCTCAGAATCGATGCCAATAGCCTCAGAACAGTGGATAAGGCAACAACTTTCAATTCCACAAAGAAAATGAGATTCTGACATCTATAAATCGATGTGATTCTCGTGTGGGGAAATAATCCATCCAAAGTTAGTTCCAGTGAAGCAGAAAAAGCCCCAACTGTGGGTAATCGCTGCACTGCCATTGAGCAGCTTACAGCCACAGTCAGAAAATACCAAAATACCGGTAACGCAAGCAAAATATATAGCCCTTCCGGCAAGTTTGCCAACTGGGTACCCTCTCTTCTGTGACTTTAGAATTCAAGGACTTTTCAAAAACCTTTCTACAACAACTAATGGGTCTGGGAGAGTGTTGTAAGCTTCCCAAGCGGGGTCAGGGGCAGAGCCCCAGCCAAAACTAAATTTAGTAAAATCTTAATGCCAAAGAAGGCAACTGGTGGCATGCAATTATCAAATAAAAAATTTCCACACCAAATGACACATATTGAAGGATTATTCAAGGACCACCTAAATGTTCAAGTACTTTCAAAGCCTTGAATTTGTGACTTTAAAATTCAAGTACCGGGTACTTTTAATGATTTTCAATGACCACTGAGCACCAGGATTTAAGGCACATTCGCTCATCGGAGAAGCATGCTGACAGTTGCATTTGACTTGCACGGTATGACATCCTATTAGTGATCTATAGTGAGTGACCTCAGATCTAGGTGGAAAATCATCGCGCTGTAAAAGTTCAGCAGAAGCACATGTTAAAGAAGAAAAACAAGAAGATGCTGTAATGGCGCAAAGTATCCACAGAGTTGCTTCTGCTACATGACTTGGCTAAAAATTTCGACCACAAACACGCTCACTTTTCGTTTATCAGGCTTTCTTTTCCAAAGTTACTCCAGTTTGGACATGGTTCACAAAACAGGATTTCCTCGGTACTGGCTAAGAGACTGGCTGCAAAGAACATCTCCACAATTACCTATTTCGTGGCTAGTAGGATGTCAAACTGTAACTCACTCAAAAAAATTCCAAAACAGGACATTTGAGGATAACTGATGCAAGATTGGATTTTATAGGCTACATGACCTTCCTGTCAGCCAACCTATGACGTCACAGGACATATACAAATGGCCATCACTGTTTTAAGGTAATAAGGTAAACTAATTTTAAATCAACACATTTACATGTAAATATATTACTGCAATACCTCAGCCTTTGGTCCAACAAAACATTCTCCTTCAAGAGCGCCTGCCATAACTCGAACATGTTTTGGCCGCCCAACACTACATAACATAAATATTAATTACAGTGGTAAATTTCAGTATAGACACTCGGAAACTATTCTGTATGATTAGTACACACTTCAGTGTAGATGTTTAACGACAAGACATGACAAATGACTAATTTTGCATAACAAGTATATCTGTTAATGCCGATGGACTGCGCGATGCTGCTTCACGATATTGCACTGCTCACCAAGTATAATTACCAGGCAATGAGCATCAGTCAATAGCAAATTGCTACTCAAACTGAGAAATGTCGATTATTAGCACATAATTGAACATGCTCAAACTCCACTAGGCGAATTTGTTGTCGATATATTATACAACCAAGTTTGCAACAAATACAGTGACAAAGTGAACTGATTGAGCTTAAGCTTTATGTCCTGTATAGCGTCAACCGTCCAAGGTGCGAGAAACAGCAGTCTGTCATTGACGACATTGTTGATCTCAATTAACGATGTGCTGTGATGAAGTTTTTCTAAGTCCACAGTTGTGCATGCAAAATGGGTTACATGAGTGAAACCACGCCCTTTTCAGTGGTGATTTGTCATCTCTTTAGCAAGACTTGATATAATCTCCCTATGCACAAAATTTAACAGCTCTAGCTTCAGCCATTTGCTATGCGGGCCTGGCTGGCTATCTCAGCGGCGTGGGTTCGTCTCACGCTGCCGGCAGGTCGAGTCAGGTTTCTGCTAGCTATGAGATTAAATTCTCAGCAAGTACTGAGGGCTCGCCTGTGTCCTATTAAACTGTGACAGGCCATCACACCCAGATTGGGGGTGTCTTGGTGTGGTGAGAGCCGCCAGCACGGATAAAAGATGGCTGGTGCCAGCGGCTCTACTTATAGAACAGGGCCGCACCATTGGCACCTTGCCAGAGAAACCAGCAAGCTATGTTGGGCTCTTAAACTACACAGTACAAGCCCCAGGGTTAGAGGGGTTGTGCAATGGGCCAGTTCTAGGCCTCAGCACTGGCAGTGGCTGAAAAGCATGTCACTTAGCTGACTGTCAACAGACTAGCCACCCCTGAAGGAACGAACGAACGATGAACGCTTCAGCTATTTCTAAGATATGGATGGGGGCCCCAAAATTTAAAATGGGTCATGTTACGTAACCATGCCCCTTTGAGGGATGGTGTGTCATCTGTATGCTGGGTCGAGCTATGATAGACCTATGTACCAAATTAGAAATCTCTACGTTCACCCACTACAAAGATATAAAAGGCGACAAACAATACATGCCGAAATTTGTGTGGTTTGGGGGTTAGGGGTTACCCAAGGTCATTGGCAACATTACCATTCCGTAGAGTGCATATAACTTCCTATGGAAACTACGTATCTATCTTGCACTGTTTTTGCGTTATAACGAGTTATTCATCGAAAGTGGTGATTTTAACCTACCCCACCTGCGTTTTGTGCCCCCGTAGGGGGGGTGGTCCTGTTCAAATTTCACCATGATTTTTGGCACCAAAAACACTAGTTTCCGGGCTATCGTGCGGAATTATTTGCAATACCGGAGTGTGACAGACAGACACACAGACACACGACGACGGCATATACCATCCTAGCATAGCGTGGCATGGTAAAAACTGTAAATTTTTTTTACAAAACTCAGTTTAGTAAATGTGCAATTGGAAGTTTGGATTTGGAAATATGCCTGCTTACTAGTTGGCAAAATGATATTTTGGAATAGGATCTCCAGCAAAACCAGCCTTGATAACACCAGAACCCTGCAAACACACAAGCACATACTAATGCTGTAGAGCTTCAAAAATATGTCTGTGACATCAGATGTCCAATTTTGTCAATTCTGCCGACATTCCAAACAAGACTACAAAGACTCCATCTTCCCGTTAGTACAGGTCAGAAAACTGCTTCTGGTTTCTGGACAAGCTGCCTCTTTTACAGCCGAATGATTGTTCCCCCATCCACAAGGCCAATTCAAGTGTTCAGAAAGAACTTCGTCTCCTTCAATTAAATTCCAGCAAAAAAAGCATTGCAACTCCAAGAGTAGCCTCCTGGCTGTCAATCCCTCCCAGTTCTCCCCAAATACCCAGTCATCCACCATTAACCCGGGCTGGATCTCACAGCCAAGCTGACAAAGATGTTAGCAATGAAGCATTCTTCCTTGTTCATCTATTCCAACCCGTTGAGAAACTTCTGCCAACAAGCAACAACACCTTTTAAGAGCATGTGGCATACCAGTCAGCTAATCAGCGTCAAAAACAGTTTGAACATAGTCGTGTAAATGCACGAAGGTAACAAAAGACCAGTCATGCACCGTTGATTAACAGACAGACATAGAGATATAGGCACATAGCAAATATGAGCTCTGAAACAGCGTCATATTATGACTGCATCAGGTTTACAATCATTAAGTAATCAAATCAATAAAATAAAAGTTGAAGTTGTGTTAGAAGATGTCCTCGGTGCCCATAAGTATGCACCGTGAGAATCAAAGTCTGATGTTTGGTAGTAGCATGTTCCATACACTCTATATGGCATACAGAGTAGTCAATCAACTTGACTGATAGCTCTGGTTCCATATACAGTATCTGGTCCACAGAATGAACATGTACAGTATATCACCCGAGCTGGGTTCTTGTTCAACAAATCACGTCAAATTCGACAAGCGTGAACCATGAAACATGCATTCATGGAGTCACTTGTTGATGAAAAGCTATCAGAGGCGGTACGACTAATTACCACATCGGACCCCATCGGGCTAAAATGGCACCACATCGGACCCTATAGGACCACATCGGCCTAAAACAGCACCACATCGGACGTATAGGCCTAAATGCAGTCAGACGCGGACAAGAAACTAAACCAGCGCAAACGTCCACGAGCGGAGAAAGCGTGCACAATGGAGTGACTGATTGTATATGTAGGCCATATGTACGTTTTTAGCGCGCGCGCTTATGCTACGATGCCAGTGTCCGTCTGTCCATCTATCTGTGACGGAAGTGCACTGGTGCATTATAGGAATCCTCCGATGTCAGTGACTGCTGCTCCAGATGTTGCAGAGATCCCAGAACCGGAGGTGGAGGCCTACGCTAATGTCGGGACTTTCATTAGTGCTGCATTCTGTTAATATATGCATTATAACTTTTATTATACATGTATGAACATCAATATGATGTTCAAATTATGAATCCGCCTTCCCAAAATAAAGCAGAGGGATTTGTGGTGATTAGATAAGTTACAAGGCTAATTTAACCGCACTCGCTAATAGGCCTACAAATTACAATGCGGTTGTCCATCAGTGACCTTCAAATAGGCTATGTACAGCTACAAAATAGGTAATTGTGGCATATTATGGTCCGAAATAGTCCGATGTGGTGCTACCTCAGCCCGATGTGGTCCGATGTGGTGCCATTTTAGGCCAATGGGGTCCTATAGGGTCCGATGTGGTAATTAGTCATACCCCTATCAGAGGAGGTGTAATTTTACTGCAACTAAGTAATTTATTGCGTTTTTAATTTGAGATCTGAAGCTATCAATTTCTGTGCCGTAATATCAGATCAGCCCGATGTGAAACTAGCAAATTTTGCACTTTTGTTCAGATCGCCGATATAAAACGTATAATTATCAAAAGAATAAACCAAGATGTTTCGTAGAATTATAAAGCACCGTTGTATTGGCATAATCCAACTTTAGCCCCACCAGGGGGTTCAGCTTTTATGTAGGATACTGCCTGTGTAGTGCAACTGTGTCGTTAATTGTGTAATGTATACTGATGTGTGCACAGAGGCTATGCAATTGCCTGCGCCCACATAACAGGACCGACACGATTACCGATGCCAATGTTTACATTTGTCGAAAGTCAGAACTCACGTTATCAATAACCACTGGTTGGTTGGCTATCACATTATACGAATCCATGTAATACAGCAAAAATATTAATGTCGAAAACCTCACTAAACACTTTATTAACTATTGTTTATGTCATTTATATCCATCCAGAGACCAGACTTTAAAACCGGAAGCGGAATCGAAGTAAAATTGACGTTGATTCATACCACGGCCCCCGTACTGGCGAGCCAGGCTGAGGCCATCGTCGATCTCGGACGAACATGGCCGCAACATAGAATAGATATACACTAAATAGCAACAAACATAGTAA
>Ga0209782_1000293_pt1 | contig 20278 bp, 12 predicted proteins | sample WorMetmaBAHAMAS1_FD_187390 | JGI IMG/M metagenome (GOLD analysis project Ga0209782, IMG submission 187390) | Marine gutless worms symbiont microbial communities from Max Planck institute for Marine Microbiology, Germany - Inanidrilus... | ecosystem: Host-associated > Annelida > Digestive system...
AACTCAAACAAATTTTTTATCAGAATCTTATCTTTTTTTAGTAAATGGCATGTTAACTAACAAAGAGTGACGTTGAAAATGTGTCATTTCTGCCTTAGCAATTTCGCAGCCAATTAAGGACGTAATACCAAACGGACATGATAAATTAAATAGGCTTATGATAGTGCAAGGTCCATAGCTATTTTCTGCCAAAAATTATTAAAATTGATTGATGAATGTAGAAGATATAGGAAGCAAAATCAGTGTTATTTTTTGTATACAGCATGACTGAAAAGACAAAATTTATGGGTTCATGTTTCCCCAGGTAGTGCAAAGACACTAGCAAGGGGAGGTGGGATAACAAATCACCATTTAATAGTGTACTCACTCAGCAACATCTCTGCAAAAAAAATTACCAAAATCGGTTAATGTGCGTTAAAGTTATAGTGTGCTACATCATTGACGTTTTTTTTTGAGACACGGTGTAGCTACCCTTTAAGGTGTGGTGGGATATTTAAAAACAGCTTTATTGCAAATTTACTAATAAATCTATCAGTGCAAACATTTTGAAAACTGGTGGTTAGCATCTGGCAAAGTTGCAGACGAAAGTCATGCGTCCTGTCTTTTTGGTTCACAGCTGCATATCGTCAAGTTTTGAGACTTGGCTAGCAGAAGCTAACTGACACAATGCCTCAGAATAGCATGTCAAAATGCACACAGTGAAACCACATGCTCACCATATTTGAAGTATAAGAAGCATTAGCTGGTGGCTGATACACGGCACCAACGTTCTGTTGTGGTTGTTGCTGCTGGTCAGATCCAGCTGTTGCATAGCACTAAAACATAACGACAGCACTATTAACTGCATTACATCAAAAGATAACAAAAAAGATTCACAAGGTCAAATAGCAGAAAAATGCCTGCACCGAGATACAGCAATATAAAAACAGACAGCATTAAGAGCAGATACCATGAACAATTCTTTAAAGTAAAACTACATGCAGCAACTGCACTTAAGACCAAAAAGTCTATAAAACATAATGTACACACATGTGACGTGTGCATATATTAAGCCTCATGTAATGACTTGCTATTAAGACAAAGCTGTTATACAATTCATAAATCAGTGGCTGTGTGGTAGCACTATGGTACCTGGGCGTGACTCATGTAGTACTGCTGATACATCTGTGCATAATTGCTGTACATGGAACTAGCATCGTCTGCTGCCGCCGCCGCCGCAGTGTTATAACTGCTTCCAGCAGCTCCGGTGTTCCAAGCATTTGTGTTGTATGAACCGGCAGTGACCGATGAACTGCTGCCCACCGACGCAACACCACCACCAGCAGCAGCAGCAGCAGCAGTATTCTATAACACATACCGTAAACCATTCAGTATTACTATAAAGGAGCACAGGAAACCCGCAGCCAAACACGTGTGTGATAATTACGATGGTGGAGTAGGCTGCTAGTGATCACAGCAACTGAGCAGCGCTTGGATCCCTCAAACAACAGGAAGAGCAGACATCAAAGAGATGAAAATATACAAGTTAACAGGCAACGCAGCTTCAGAAGAAAACTTTAGTGGAACACAAATAGAAGTACAGCAAAAATCAAAAGATGTAGTCGATGTAGCGAGAAAGAAGTCATCGCTGTGTCCCAAATAATCAGTTTGCTGTATGACAGTAAACATGCCATAAATACCTAACTAGGCCTTATCTGTTTGAATACTGGTCAGATATCCATTTAAGTGATAAGCATTGACTAAATAACACAACTTCTCATATCAACACACAATTTATGCAAATATCTAAATTTCAGATAAAAAACATCCGCCATTGAAACTTGGACATATTACAATTATTTACTTTTATCACTACTAATAATACATACTGTTATTTAGTTGTGCAATAAGTACTTCATAAAAATTCTGGATTCTCTCATTACCAGAGACATTGTATGCAGCGGCTTTATGATTTTAAAGATATTTAAACTGATATATGATACATATAGAAATGATATATTTGTGATATATGTAAAGCTGAAGAGATTAGTTACTCATCTATGACATGTTTAGCATTGTTCTCACATGCCACTGCAACTTGCAGACTAGGAGTCGGTAGTAAATAATCAAATATTCAATTAGAAAGTAAAACTAAATTTCAAATTACCACAGCGGCGATTCTTGCTCAACTACATTTAAATGATTTCTGAAATTGAGTGTACTTAACAAATAATTCTCAATATATCAATAAAAGTATTTAATAAAAAATATAATATCAAGATGGACTCCAAGCACAGAGAAGAAAAAGCAGACAGGACATTGAAAACTAAGTGTATACCAAGAACAAGGCGAATGAATGATCAAGTATACAAAGATTTCACATCAACAAGATGCAAGTAGAGCAAAGAAAGCATCCAGTGACTGGACTGAAAATTCTGGAGCGAACAGAGCAAAAATCAGATCAGTGGTCAGCAATAATGGCAAATGTAGATGCAAACTAACTAAATGTCTGCGGAGATAAATTTTGGCATGAAAGAAAACACCTCAGAGCCTTCAGAAAGCGCCACGTTGGCATAGATCACAGGCATCGAACTCCACTCAGGCCACCTGAAATCACCTGAAATACGACGAGAACATACATACCTAACAACAAATACTGGTGCTACATTGCCTCTGCAGACATAACATTTACTATTCCTATGCTATTTTTTAACGGACAATCTTCTGTAGAACAATTAAGGCCAACTCCCAGATAACAGAAGAAGTAAATATTCAGGTGATTGCCCTCCTAATGTGCAATCATTCTCCTCCTCCTCCTCGTCCAGTATTCTGCTATACAGCAGGTTTTTGACACGACGTTCTATGACTCCATCTCCATCTGTCTTCAGCTTCTCGCTTCAGTGCCACATAACCATCGATTGCCAACATCTGTAACATCTGCATCCTCCTTCTTCCTCCCTTAGGTCTTCATTTCATTCATCCTTCTATAATATCTAGCAGTAAACTCTGATACCTCAAAATATGTCCAGTCCAATAATGTTGTCTCTGCAATGTGCAATCAACAGTGTCAAAGCATGGAAACCAAAAGTTAGCTGTAAATGCTTTGAAGTGGCACCGGTTAATTTTCTGAATTACAGATAATTAGTGTAGTATTGAGGATTGGTGCATTAAGACAGTAACCTGTATGCCTAACTACTTTTACTTTTGTTACTTTCCTGTCAAACAAATACTGAATTAATTCAGTATGTAAATTATAACAAATATTACAACCCAAAATCTGCAATCGCATGACAATTATGGCCCATAATTTTCTGCAGAAATTAAAAATTTTTAAGCTGAGCCATGGAATTAGCCCTTTACAGTGGAATTTTCATGTGTATGTTAAATTCTACAGAATTTGACACGATTACCAGTGACTAATGTCATCACCTACTGGTATACATTGGAGGTGCTATAGCAAAGACTTACATTACCTTTCAAATAGCTCCACTAATGTCAACCACTCTTTTTACAACTACAGCTCTGGGTCAGAATACTGATCATCTCATTTCTAGTTAAAATAATTTACAGCAAAATTAACCAATAAAGCAACACCAGCATTTAATAACAAAAACAAAACTAACAGCAGACCAGTTTACTCTTGAGGTTGAGTGAAATGTAATTTGTGTAATTTGTCATTTCTTGCCATATGTGAAATTTTGCAAGTGACTCATGATTTAGCAAAATTTTCTGCACAAAACTGTGAGCCATAATTACAATACATGTACCTTATAGATGCACAAGATATGACAGTAACCTTACACTGGTGAATGTGTCTTTTTGCACATCTACAAGTGCTATGAAAATGCTATATTAATAATTTTATATTATTCTATCACTTCCCTACACAATTTAATTTCTGCTAAATATCATTCTTGTAAAAGTGCAACATACATAACACCTTAGTGAAGTTCCATAAATTTTTAAAACTATCTCCGTGAATTTTCCGTGACATGAAACATATTTTCAAAAACCCTCCAAAAATGATGCATTTTCCTATGAATTAGCTTGTTCCTTGCCAAATATACCAGTGACATTCGAGCTCTGACATATGCCATGCACAAATCACCAGTAGTTAACGGACTATAAATATGTGAGTGACAGCGACATACCATGTACTGTGTAGACTGTGCAGTCCACTGGTTGTTGCCTTGTACCCAAGGCCACTGTGACTGAGTCTGCCACTGGGCTGCTGAAGTGCTGTTACTCCATCCATAAGCACTGCTACTACTTACAGCTGACTGCAATGGCAACATCCCTGGTGCTGCCTGACTCGGCAATAAATTCTGGTGTGGTGCTGCCTGACTTGATGTAAAATTTTGTTGCGGTGCCATTTGACCTGGCATTAAATTTTGCCACGGAGACACTTGATTTGCCGATAAGTTCTGTTGTGGTGCTGCTTCGCTCGGCAATAAATTCTGCTGCGGCGCTACGTGACTTGACAACATATTCTGTTGCTGAAATCCTGATGCTGTTGAAGGATTAGCTTTGAACTGAGTTGGAGTGGCGGAATACCCGCTGGTAAATGTTGCACTACTTGCCGGCTTGCTGGACTCAGACAAACGTACAGCTGCAGAACCGTCAAAATATTTTCCAGCATTTGCGGCGTATGAAGAACCAGTAGCTGGCTGATTAGAATGCCATCCTGAAGGATGCTGGTGTGCACGCAACCTCACAGATGAACGCATTCTTGTAGATGACGGACCACAGCTCGCTGGACCCTGAGGTCTATCCAGTCGTGGTCTAGGCATCTGAAAAAAAAAGAATAATAATATTCAACAGCTACTGTTAATATACTGATTTGCCTTCAATGCATGACACTGTTAGCTGAGAGTCAGAAATAGCATCATGCCCGCAAGAAAAAAACTGGCATGGTTCTTTCTCTGATGCCGCTATCATCTCTTGTTTCATTAAAATACAGAATGGTTCACCGTTCTGGTCCAAGATTAACAAGATTGTCCGGAAAAAAAGTGAACAAAATAAGTGAATTGCTGTTAGCACACTGCTTTCAGCAGCTTATAGCATAGCAAATAGTAACACACAAAATTTTCTTTAATTACTGTGATATAATAGACATGATTAAAATTAATATCTGAGGAAAACCTACACAAGCACATAAAAATTATTTAGATGATTTTATTCACATTGAAACAACACTTCTACATGTCCATAGTTTAAACAACATAAAGTAAATTAAATGCAGCTGCTTAAAGGACACCTTATGAGTACAGTTTTGTTTGTTAAAATCTTAACAATTCAGACGATTTAGCTGGTAAGATATCTATGCAGTTAAAATAACAACAACAAATCAAATTAAATGCAGTATCATTCTCTCACCATAGTGAACAAAAACAAAAAAACAACTTTCAATTGTCTAAACAAATATTTGTTTTATTAAGCTGACTACAATTCCCTTAAATAGCTCAAAAATAAGTAACATACCTGAGGCGGTTTTCCACCTGGATGAGGAAAAGGAGGCTGGCCAGCAGGTGGTCTAAAAGGTGGTCTCCGAGGTACACTGTCTGGGTTCGTACCAACACGTACAGGTCTTGTTCTGGGTTGTCCACTGTCGTAGTTCCAGTCTGATTCCACATGTTCATGTCCACTGTCCCAGTGATGTCCTTCATAGTCATTACCAGCCATTTCACTCTTCCACCGCCCGCTAGCTCCAACACTGCCACTAACATGACGACCCCTTGAGCTATCGGTCCACTGCCTTGGTTCACCAACCTGATGCATCATAGCCGGCCTTATCACTCTAGGATGCCCAACACAATTACCTGCCCCAGCAAAATTTCTGCCTGTCAATGGTACAGCAGCTGGGCCTCGCGACCATGGTCCCTGAAACTGATAAACCGGTGCAGGTGGTTGACCTAGAATACCATCACCAGTTGCAGCAACTGAGGCTGTTGACGTGCAGGTCGACTGCGTGTCGGTCGCTGATGATGCAGCAGCGTGTTCAGTGGCAGTTTTCAGTGACGACTTAGCAATCAACGGTCGAACCAACGGCAGATCAAAAAGGCTCACAACTCCACCCAACGACGCTATCGGCAATCTGGCTTCTGGTGGGACAGGTTCATCAACAGCGGGCATTGTTAATCTCTCTATCAGCTGCACCTGAATGTACGAAGCAAGGACATGGTTGAATGCAAACTGTGACAGACTCCTCAACGATGTTTGGGACGACGGCTTATGGGACATCAGTGACGGTGGGCCACAAATGTCGGACTGGTGTGAAGCATTTGTGTCGTCGACATCAGCCGAGGTTGTTCTACAGTTACCATCATTGAACTCTGCACCGCTCATTGCTTTCTCCACAGCCGCTAACAACTGCGTAATATCAACAAGTGTACCGACTAGACCAGGCAAATTGAAAAACATCCCGATCGAATCTCTAGCCCTTCCAGCAGCTGGGCTGATTGCCGTCAGCGTATCAGAATCACTGGTGTCGTCTGACACCACTGGACCACTGACCGGAAATATAACCGACTTAAGATCACTCTCGTTTTCACCTTTACAGAAAGCTACGAGTGAGTAGACAGTGCACGATGCCTGCATAATCATGGGATTGTACATCAGAGATTGCACGTTGCAGTCCGGCTGTTAACACAAAAATACAATTTAATGACAAAATGTCAATCTAAAGATAAAATGCCAACGTATAAATATACAGATATTTTTTACAGTGTGTAGCTCAGAGTTAAGGAAGTAGACTTTTCCTTGTATATTAAACAAGTATAACAGAATTACTAAAAAATTATGAGCACAAATTACTATAAAATTTTGGGAATGGGTATGCCTTAATACAGCAATAATCAGACTTTAGGACGATTTATATCCAATACGGAGTTCAGATTCAGAAGTTCTTCGTTGATACCACATGCTTTACACTGACATCAATCACAAGGCAACTGAGGTTGGCAACAAAAAGAAATTTTGTTCATATCAACTTACTGGCAACAGCTGAATCAACATCGGCGTTGATATGTTTGGTATCATCTACATTCCAAAATTTCAAAACACAGCAAGATTAAATCTCTGTGCAACCAACAAAAATCCCACAATATATCACCAATACAGAAGAAACATGCAAAGTAACGGCTCCACATGTATTTCAGAAAAATAACAAGCCACTCTGTTTAGAGATAATTAACAGCAGAAATATAGCTACTGGGAGTCGAGGAATTTACAGCCGCCATCTTGTGCAACGACTGCCACAAATAACACTGCAAATCCAAGACCGTTACTGCTGGCAGTTTGGCACTTCCCCGTGAGCACAGCTGAAACTGCCAACTTACGGCTTCTCAAATTTCATGCCAGAAAACTGTGAGCACTTTTGATTTCGTACATTAACAATATCAGATCACAGACAGGAAAATAGCTGATAGTTTCAGCAACAGTAGGTGACTTCACTTTTTGGATTAGTCTTTCGCTGAGACCAAACTTTGGACTAAGACCGAACTTAATCCAAAAAGTAAAGTGATGTTTTTGATTTGGACTCCGTGAATTGCCGAGCAGAAACTTTTGCTGAGCGATTTGCTGAGCAGCGAATCGCTCAGCGAAAGTTTCCGCTCGGCGATTCACTGAGTCCAAGAAGTGAAGTCGCCCAGTCAAACTGATTGTTTACATTCTACATACAGTGTCACATGACTCCAGTAAATCACAATGCACACATAGCTACAATTATGCATTTGAATTTTGCTCTTATTTAAGTTTGCTTAGTAGTACCTTGTGGCTACATTTACTTAACAATTACCATTTTTTTAAACAACCAATAATGCAACATTTGTACAAAAATGCATTTCCTAACTTAAAATTCAGCCATAAAAACTAGGCATGGAAGTAAGAAGTGGGTTGCAATCTGCTTTATTAAGCATTTCATCTTTACTGACAAGATATATCTGTATGTCCCTGCATCCTGCAGGGGACTTCTGTTTCCACAGATTCCAAGTATTTTGCAATCCAGCCACGAAGGACCTACAAACCATGATAACTGCTACACATTACCACGGTATCTCATCTCGACTTTAAGAATAAATGCAATATTGACGACCTGCTCAGCGATAGCCGCAAGGTAGACGCTCAGTATGGCACACTGAGCACTCAGCGACGCGTATAAACTCGGTCTGTTAGCAGGAGCTTCACCAAGCAGACCTACAGTTGAACAACTCTAGTCTCAACGACAGTCAATCTTACAAAGTCACCAGCTGCAGCGATTTTGAAAATTCATCAGATCACTGCTATACAAGACTGCTCGAAGTAATTTAACGACAAGACTGCATCGCAGCGGGCACATCCATATGCCATAGAATGGGTCATTTCGGAAACGTTCTTTCCCGCCAATCTCTTGGCTAGTGCCGAATAAAAGTAAAGCCAACACAACACAAGCAAACAATGTACAAACAGAAACACTGATAACCAGAAATGCATAGCCCACCCGGAATAGCAGTGTCACCCCCTAGCAAATTCTAATGAAACACATCTAATTACTGATTGCCGCAGTGCCTAGCAAAATCGTGAAAATCTGTCCAGTAGATCCCAAGATGAAAATCATTAAAAAATAAATAATATTTAATTACTTCACCAGCAATGTGCAACTGTGACCATATTCATAACTGTGAGATCTCGACCTTTCGTTCTCGTTTCTAGCACGGCTAGCGGCTGACATAGACTACATCTGTACCAACATTGGTGTTAATAGCTCAAGATGTTTACTTTTACAGTGCAAACATACAGACACACACACAAACACACACACAACTGATCACCTTATCCCACACCTTGACGACCATCAACATGAGATGATTACCTGAGCTGCAAGTGTATACCTGGTTCATCTGACATGGTCTGCTGCTGCTCGTACAGGTGACACTGGTCCAGTCTGTGTAATAACTTCCTGAAGTTGTACAACACTGCCACAACAACAACGTGACACCTCGGTTCACTCGACGCAAATCATCTCAACTACAAAACAGTTCTACTACTCCTACGTCTGGTTCAGGTGCAGATAAAACAAATAATACATCATGTGTTAGTGGGCTCAGTTGAAAATGAATAAGTAACGTAAGTAAGTAAGGCTGGTCTGAATAAACAGGTTTGTTGTTGTCTACGATTGCTATGAACTGAGACAAAATGAATAAGCGATTATACCTGATGGGAAGTTTTCCTTAAGAACTGCAAGCAACTTCGGATCCACAGTTGGAATTTTACAGTGAATATTATACAACTTTGTCGGTACTTTTCTCTTTGTTCTTGGAGCATTTTTCTGAAACCACAATAACTTAATGACATTCCATAATATGCACTTCTACAGTTTTACTCACATGCAAGCAATATCAAAAAGAACAAAACTATTCAGTTCATTGAGAATACACGTGAAACTGGTATGATGATGCCAGCAGTAACGATGTGTCATTCAAACAAGATTCAAACACTGTAAGCATACCATGTTTGCACAAGAAATCATACAGCACTAGAAAAACAAATAGCAAGTACACATAACAGCCTTTGTAACCTATCACGTTATCCGCACCTGTAAATAAAACTATAGTATCAACGTGATTTACATAACCAGCAAACAGGTGGAAAACAATTCGTACCAGAATTGTCATTTGTCGGCTGAAGGCCTCTGGTACACTCTGACCCGGTACACACATCTCCAGCTCAACTCTCCGACCGCCAATTGTCAAATTTTTCAACTTAATGCAGGCACGCTCCGCAGTAACACCATCGGCAAATTCAACAATAGCAAAGCGAACCGGTCTATCATCCATTCGAGCAACCTACAATGTAAACATAAAATTGGAGTACAAGAGTAGCTGCTCTATGGCTACGGAATCTTACAAATGTGAGGCACAAAACACACACACAAGGACATTAACACATACAAGGTGAGTTGATGCGACCGCCTATACTTACTGGTGTGCTATTATTTAGGGCCTACTAATTTTAACTGCATTATTTTTAACTACCATCTTCTGTATAGCTATTTTTCAGGCGAAGCTTGGTTAGCCAGTCGCCCATGGTTTCCCTCCTTTATCTGTTCCTGTCGAGAAATTCTGTATCTTGAACAGATTTTTTTATCAGCGAGATGCTTTCCATCCAAACAATAATATCAAAGGAAAGAAACTCAATGCATTGACTATAAGCACTGGCATTGTCTCGTCTTATCTTTGTTGTTGTATAATATTCACTGTAAAATTCCAACTGTGGATCCGAAGTTGCTTGCAGTTCTTAAGGAAAACTTCCCATCAGGTATAATTGCTTATTTATTTTGTCTCAGTTCATAGCAATCGTAGACAATAACCACACTCCTAATGAGGGCTGTTGGTACTTTTATTCCGACTCACTGACACCAGTGTCAATAACAAACACAGTATCTGCAATACCAAACATAGATTATTTCACCATTTTTCCACGTACATATATACACAAACTTGGAATAAAAACAAAATGAATCTAACGAACAGTAACTCAAATGCAGCTGCTTAAAAGACACCTTACAAGTACAGCTATAATATAACTATAATAACTGCTGCCTACGTAATCATACAATAACATACAGTAACATGAAATGCTCAATGGACTTACGCGACAAAACAACGGCTTTGCAATGACACTGAATTCTTTCAGCAGTAAATCGTCGTCATCGAAGTTAGTTGGCAAATTTTTCACACAGAGACAGGATGCGAGTAACTGTTGGTGGTCCATGACGCTGGCTGACACCAGATCGCATGTAATAACCGTTCCTGATTCCAAAGTCTTTCCATTCAACTGATGGCATATTTCCTCAACTTCATCCAGTGTCTTTGTAAAATCAACGAATCCATATCGCTTCTTTGTTCCTGCAGTAAAATTGCCAAATCATGAATATTCATTCATTAAGTCACAAGTATATCCATTTATTACTGTGCGATACTATGCTACATCTGACCATCACAAGCCATGTTTAACCAACATGGCTCAACAAGTCATCGCACAAACAATGTTACATGCTAGTCCAGGAATTGTTTGTTTTCTGAAATTCCAACTAGGTGCATCTGATACGGAAATTGTTACTTTAATACAGTTACCCTGTTGTATGTTGCAAATAGTCCAAAACAGACGCGTATCCGATTTTTGTTTTTAGTTTCTTTTTCCTTTATTAGTTTTTGTTTTTGGTCCCATGTGGTAGACCTAAGCTGGTTCCTGCCAGCCTTTGAACACACGTTAATCTCTTAACATCGTATGTACAAAGTGATACAGTGTAAAGCATAATAAGCATACATATATAACATAAAAACATGTTAGTTAGTTAGTTGGTGTTTAACGTCCCTTTCCAGCACAAATAGGGCTATATCAGAGACGAAAGGTCAGGGGTGGAGAGCTATCCCTACCCAGTGTAGAAAGGCCAGTGATATATTAACCTCAACCCTGGCCGCCTTTTTATTCAGCAGCCACCCAAAAAGGGAAAGGGATCGAGAGGCTCATTTAAGTTGTACGCCAGTGCCGATAACAGGGAGAGCCAACCTTCACACCACAAGACAAAATTAAACAAATATCGACATAAATAATCATGCATCCTAAACACAAAAATACAACAACGAAAAATTGAACCCAAAAAACTATAATCCATATTTAGTCGCCTTCTATGACATCCCATCTGGAAATGGAGCGGGGCTATTCTAAAGGAAAAGATACAGCAGAAGTGAATAAGAAAGGAAAATATAAGCAAGAAAAAAAGGAAGCAAATTACAAGAAGCAAAAGGAAGCAAGTAATAAAGGAAACACACATATAAACAATCTATATATCGCCTAATTTACAATGTCTTCTAGGGCACATTAGGCCCCGGCGCCCGCACGGGTCACAAAAAACATGTAGGCCTACAATTAGATATCAATATAAAAACAAATCTAAAGTAGAAGCAGCAGATCGGTTGGAGATGCTACACTTACCAGTAATATTCCACATCAGAAAACAGCGTTCAATTGAGCCGTACGACTGTACAAGACTTCTGAAATCAGCATCGGTCATGTCAGCTGGTAGATTTCTCACACACAGTAATTTATTGCATGGGTAGAACTTCACCTCAACTTTATTGTCATTAAACGTTTTCCCATTCAAAGCTGCAATAGCTGCTTCAGATCCCATTTCTTCTTTCAACGTAACCACAGCTGTTGCAGACATGCATACAGATAAACTAAACTATGCTGTGTCCCAATTGAAATGATGCCTAATCAAATGCATTTAAATATGATGTAAAGTTAACAAAAATGCATACACTAATCACTGTTTGAGATAATAAGCCAGCTGCAAGCCAAAGCTAAAATATTGTGGATTGTGTATTGTTTGCAGTCAAAGGAATTTGCATCAATTTCCTACTTCTGTTTACAATATGCAGTGATTGTGTTTCTTCTCATGGAAATATATATATATATAATAATCTGTGCCAGGTTCCTCCATTTGTATTGTTTACATTTACAGTATGAAACGAAATATAAGCTATACATTGCCAATAAACTTGTAGACGGTAATTACTTTTGGAGTTTTATTATAATGTATTATTGTTTTTATGTTTCACACTGTTGGTTGGTTAAATTAACACTTTCTTGCAACATCTAATAGCGATTTTGTTATAGGCCTACTGCACGATGTTATGTTTACACATTCATGTGTAAGCGTTTTACCTCTGTACATGCTTACGATTAAAATCAAATCAATTTTTCAATATTTAAGCAAATGTCAATCGTAAGCTGAAAACCAGAATTGTCACAGCACTATGCATGATGGCCGCATGGTAACAGATGACGGTATCACACATAAAAGCAAATGTAACAACCCTGCTATGGAAAACAAACAGTGGCAGTTTATGTTGTCAAATGTGATGGTAGTTCAGTGGACCTGGTGGTAGCTCACTGCTATTTAGGCCACTTTAAAAAATTACGCATAATAATAATAATAATAATAGTTCCAGCTAAAGGTCCACTATCACACCGTCATTAGCCATGGTCAGCTGGAACACTACGGGAGGTGCACCAGTCAGTGAGCAGCGCTGGAATCATAATGCCAGGATATACAGAAATGCAAGTTGATAGCTACTGGCCAGCCAGCATGAGTCAGTGTAAGGTGTCACATAAAATGGATGTAAATTTACCAGTAACTGATCGTCACTTCACAGGCAAACCTGTTAGGTTATATTACTTTATTACACTGCAAACTTTATAATGTTTCGCCTTAAAAGTTACCGAAAATTAATACGTGATACAGTAGCATGTTACCTGTAGTGTGTTATTACACACACAAGATAAAATACCGCCTTATATAAAAATCACAACAGCAAATTATTAATCAATGCAGCAGAGCAGAAACACTGTGCCTGGCCATCAGCTGATGGCTTCACATACAAACTACAAAGATAATGTGTTATTTGGGTAAATCCTCTTTAATGGCAGGCACTGGCACTACATGAGCAGTGTTGCAACTAAATTTGGTAGACCATTTAATCCACATTCCACATGTAATTCAAATAATTACTAAGAAATCATTATACCATGCTTTAACTTCTTGCTGACAAGGATGTTCTTAGCTTTATGGTCTCCAAGAAACTCCTTAACTTCCTGGACAAAACACAACAAGCAGATTAAAAAAATCCGGTGCAAAAAAGCAATGCTCCTTCCATCAAATCAGTAGTGAATAAAGCAAACAATGAGGCATGCCACTGGTTGGGGTCAATGGCAACTCAATGCTGTTTTCTTCAATACTTCACCATTGCTAGCTGGGTGAAATAGCCCATAAAAATATTCTATGACAACCCTGCTACACCTTGAAAATATCCATTAAAAGACAAGTACCAAAGGGTAAGCAGGTAGTTAATACGAAAGTAGGTATCAAAAAAGTAACATTATATAAGCCTATTGAAAGTCGCTCAAGTTAAAGCAACATCACTTTTTGTCATAATCATATTTGTTTATTGGAGGTTGTCATACGCAACCAACAAAGACATATTAAAGTGACTAGACTAATGTCTCTGTACTATGAATGAAGTGAACATCAAAAGTAAGTTGGAGTTAGGTCGGGTTGCACCATCCATATATAATTTAAGTAGTACTTAAATCCCCATGCATTTCGATGGAGATTTAAGGACTACTTAAGTTAAGTATGGATGGTGCAACCCGACGATTGTTTGCGGTCGTGCAGCACGACCGCACACTGCGTGCAGTCGTAGTCCCCGGACTGTGCGGTCGGCTTTTAGTGAGACCGATGACTTCCCCTTGCTCACCTCTACGGTAATTTCAGGAACATTCTTGAGAAGAATTTTGCGATTTCTGTTAAATTCCTTTCGTACTAATGCAGCTCGACTATCAGAAGCATCTATCACATTTTCATTTGCATTGTTCGCCATATTACTACTTTTTAAACAATAACATCTTCATTAAATTGTAATTTTCACGTATTTCTCACATTAACACTTTTGTGACAACTGACAGCAATACTGATCAATTACTTAAAAATTAGTATTCTAGATTCATTAAATAAGTAAATCAGTTCGATCTGAATTAGGATCGGCCGAGGATTATAAATTCACGCGGCCTGTGATAATTAGCGCTAGGGAAGAAACATGCGCTGGCCGTGTAGGTTACAGCCCCCTGGTGAGTATGCATACTAGTGAGAGGCGGTAAGTGACACTGAATTGTTTGAGATTTAAGAAAACAAGAACACGGCGCATGTGGTGAGATACGACAGTCATTAGCGTTTTTATTTCGACAGCAAACGATGCACTTATATATCGATCATTCAATCAGCGTATCGTCGTCGCGTGACGAACGTGTCGAGCGGAGATGTAGCCACACACTCGACCGATGGATGGTTTTGTTGGTCTATGACGGCAGGTGGGTCGACGGCGGTCAGCTCACTGGTAGTAGTAGCACCTTCGTCCGGCGCGGCCGACCTTCCGCGAGATGCGCTTGCGCTTGTAGCGAACCGTGTGTCGCTTGGCTCGGCCGCCGCGCGACCGTCGCCGACGTCGGCGGCGAGACCGTGACGCGGCCGCCGACCCCGCTTGCGCCTCCCGGCTCCGACTGCGGCATCGCCCCGCCACCGCCTCTTCCTCCTGTCAATCATCGGCCAGTAAACTGCTACGCACAGCGAGCGTGTGGCGTGAATGAGGCTGTTTCCCTTGAAGTGCGCAAGTTCTGGACGACAGCCAAGGCAGCCCGCGCACTTCTTATAGGCCTGTGTGCAGCGACCCATTCTGCCCCTGGAAATGACTTTCGGACGCTTTTATACACAGAATGTTCTATACACGCAATCCATCTAGACGTCGAAGAGCTAAAGGCTTGCTAACAGCAGTCTCGACAGTAAAAATTGCAGGCCTATTATAATCCTTTAGAGGCCTGTTTCCGTTACCTCTATGCGATGTGATGATGTGATGTGCGCTCGATTGGACAAGCGCAACTGTTACTCGTTGGTACGGAGTCAATAGCAGTAGGGATAGTTTTAGTACGGTACATTAGACATTGTTGCAGTGATAGATCGAATTACGTTTACATAATAACACGAGCGAGCGTACGTGAAGTTAGTCGTACCTGCGGTCGCATGCCGAGGTTGATGCTGATTGTTCTGGAGATGTTGACCGGCTGCTGCTGCTGGTTGTCGCGCAAGCTACGACGCGCGTCAAGTCGCGCTATTGAAGACGTCGGCGCCGCTATACGTCGCCTCGCCATTGGTCCATGACGTCACTGAGACGCGTCGTCGCTATGGCTACCGAGGGCTTCTGTTGCTAAGCGTCTTCCTGTCTCATCCCTTTCTTTTTGACTTACGAACGATAATGCCAGATGGCTTTTTTTCGTTGGCGGAGTTCATCTAGGTCGGTCGAGACTCCGGGTGATCATTATTACTTCGCCCCCTCCACCGGGAGCGATATGATCGAGTTGTGATCAATGTGATGAGCGCATGTGACTGTGTAGGGGGATCCAACTATATATGCCTATACACGACTGGCCCAATTTTCATCCCCAGGCGCCGGCGGGCAGGGCGTCCGTCCGCTAGTCGGCACGCCGTCCGCCCGGCCCTGGTCCACGTGGGACGACGCCTCATGTTCTCGCCAATTAATTGAACTCGGACAAACGGACGACGAGCACTGACCGACGCCTATAAATCACGGGACCGTCCCGACGCCGCTGCTAATCCGCTGGGTCAGAACGGTACGCCGATTGAGCTAACGGTATAGCCTACGGACGTTGCGATTGATCGTGTGTATGTGCACAAAGAACTTCCGAAAAGATCGAACGGAACACTCAATGAAGAGCTGTAACGTAAAACTTAACGTCGAGTTTCGTTAACCTCGGCTCCCATGTTAACAATCCCGGTAAACATTCATAATGTCTGCGTGTCTTGCCTGTGGTGTGTATGTGCGCTCTCATATCTCGGAAACCACATGGCTGAAGTTTAGTAAGCTATTCCTATTTCCTGCGTGTCCCATTTTGTGGATCTGGATTCTGGTGTCGTTGCGATGTCTTAAGTATATAAATTATACTTTCTTTTTGTGGACGATGTTGTGTTTTTAGCGCAAGATGTAATTATACATCTCGCGCTTATCCTACGATGTCAGTGTCCGTCTGTCTGTGACGGAAGTGCATTGGGTCGCGGTGCATGCCGGGAACACAGTGGCTGCGCCAGCAAGCGAAGTTGAAGCCATCATATCCCCAACAAACATGGCCGCCGCCGATGGAGGGGTGCGCTATGCTAGCCACTGCTAGGCTCTCTTGTTACATAATGGGCCGGATCCTATAACACATTACATAGTTGCTTATAACTCGAACGCTATAGTATCTAAACTTAAGATCACTATCAAATACTAATAGAAAGTCATACCGTGTGAGTCAAACGCCTGGAAGTGTTTTACCACGAAATTTAATTCTTAAAATCCCAGAATTTGGTCGACAAAATCATGGGATTTACGGATCCCAAGATTAATACCCTACTTTCGTAAGACGAAAGTTCTGTGTTCTTGCGTGTGACTTCATGTCTGCCTGCGTCGCAGAGTCGCGAACGGCGGACTTGCGGTTGGCGAGTATGAAACGACTAAATAACGTTATTATACATTCTTCGTTGACAGATTTTGAGCGATAATAGGATTGTTTATGTTCGGTTACGTTTTACATTTGAAGTATTTGTTGTTGAATTACGAAAATGGTGAGAATAAAAGCATTTCATCTATAAACAAACTATACACAAACGATGTTTTGACGTAGTTTTAACTAGCGTTTTGCATACAGTGACTTTGTGGTGCTAAAGCGGCGGTAAATGACGCCGCACTAAGCTCCCAGAGAGGGAGAAATTTCCCTTTTGCGACTTCCAAACAACAGAAAACGATGTTATAAGCCAAGAAACACTAAAGTGGTGGTAAATGGGCACATACTCTTTTTTTTAAACGCAGTGTCTATACACACGGCTGGCTGGCGTACTAAAAATAGATATGGGCTATTGTGAAGCACGGCGACATCTAGGCTATAACCATTGAACTACTTGCCATTGTATTTCCTTGGATGCTGGTACGCTTCACAGCCTAAATTACTTACGACTAGGATTTTAATAAAGCCCGGCATCCCAACGGGCCACCACTCGCACAATGACACATCACACTGGGATTGTTTAGGATGGGTTTCCGAAAAAAAGCCAAAGTGTTCCACAAGAGGGTTAGGGTTTGTTCTTGAAAAAAATCAATATATACAAAAACAAAAACAATCTGACTGCCAACCACGAACTACTTCCAAAGCAACAGAACACAACTGATTACCGAATCACTATGCGCGCTGTGACATCATAGTAAACAAACGAAATGTGATCTCAACATTTTCGTTTTAAACGTCCAATAAAAAAAGTTAGAATTGACTGAAAGAAAACCAACACAGACGAACAGGTACACAACAAAATCCTTCAACTTTGGTATGTACGCTTTTTTAAATTTAATTAGCTAAAACGAAACATTGCATCTGCATCGATCAAAATGCGCCAGACTTGTACAGCCTCATTAAATTGAGTTAGATGTTGTTACATATGAGTCGGACATCAAGTGCCGAATATGGTTCAGTGATCTGTGCTATGTAGTGAAGCAGACCGTTGCTACCATTACTGTAGCAACTTGTTAAATATTTAAATAATTTCTTTGAATGCCTTTGTTATTCATTTATTTCTATGAAGAATTTTTTGTTCAATGCTATGACTTTTCGTGAGTTTATCATATTTGATGTTTGTCTTTTATTACAGGCTAGAAATTCAGAAAAGGCTATGTAAGTATTGTAAATGTTTAATGTTACTGCAATATTCAACATTTCATATGCAATAACTGTTGTGATAGTGTGAAAGTATTTTATGTCTCACATCACATTTTTTGTTTATACATTTTGCAGAACTCAAGCTCGTGATAATAAATGAAATGTGATAGAAGTATGGTTGTTAAACAGTCATTCAAAAATTTGTTATTTTGTTTTTATGGTTTTCTTTTTCTTGTTTTTTATTCGTTTTTTCCAGTTGAACATTTATTTTCGTGATAATTAGTGTTGTTACGGTATCCGAACCAGAAACCGAAACCTAGGTCTTCCTCTGAGTACATACAAGTTCAAAACATAAGTTGTTTAGACCAAAACTTAACGTTTTTCTGACCATCTGTATGCTAAAATTGTATAGAATGAAGTTTGCATTTATTCAGGTAAATGTTTCAGAGAACGGTAGAAGTTAGGTCACTTTGGTCCACCATGACCAGTGCAGAGTTGCCGGTTCCATGGTTTTCTGCCTATTTGGGCTATTTTAAGACCTTTCTATGGGGAAAATTAGCATGCCACTATGCACATCCACTAAAAGCTAGTTTGGGGAGACTGCTTGGTGGAAATTTCCTGCCATCTTAGGAACGACGGAACAACAACAACATGGCAGGCAATGTAAAAATAAATAAAACATTGTTGTTTTAAAAGGTTTTATTCACATGGTAAGAACTATTAACTATTTTATAAATAGCCGACATTTCTTAATTTAGCATACTTGTTATTTCGTAGTATTGATTCTTCTAACAGACTACCGGACCAGTTTCTAGTTTGTTACCTTCAGAGCTAGGGCCATCTGGAACAACCAAAACCATAACCAAAACCGCAGTTTTTTTACCCCGAAACCTGCAAAAATTGACCCTAAAGAAAGATTTGGCAACCATAACAACATTACAGTAATGTTCAGTAACTTTAATACCAGGCTTAACCTCGGCACCGTCTGATCTGAACTACATGTATGTTTAGGCTATAAATGGTTAATGAACATCGAGCAACTTTTGCAAGAGATAATAGATAATAATGAGTTGTCCGTGTTTCCGTAAATGATAGATATTATGTCACTTTAGTTTAGTCCCGCCATAACCAGTGCACTTATCAGTTCCACCCAGTTGGGCTATTTTAGGACCTTGTCCATGGGAAAATTAGCGTGCCACAATGCATATGCACTTAGGCTAGTTTCGTGAGACTGTTGGGCAGAAATTTCCAGGCCAGCTTGGCAATGACCGAACAACAGCACAACACCAACATGGCTAGCGATATAAAAATAAATAAAACATGTTTGTTTTAACGGTGTTTTAAAAGGTATCATTCACGTGGTAAGAACTATGGGTATTAACTATTTTATAAATGCGTAATAGCCGACATTCTTTTATTTAACATAGTTGTTAATTCTTAGCATTGATTGTTGTAATGGACTGCGGAGATGTTTGCACTTTATTACCTTTTGAGCTGGGGATGGGCCGTTTGGAACAACCAAATCCAAAAACTGCACCTTTCTTACCCTGAAACCTGGAAATGAAAATTTGGGAACTGTAACAACACTAGTGATAATAAACACTGTGTATGATAGTGCACTGAACGATTTTCCAACCTTTTTGATTTGTGTATGTTCGACATTTTGTTGATATTTAATAATGAGTAGGTGATAACAGGTTTGAGTGAACAGTGATCGACATCACTGCACTACATATTGCCACTCGTTGCAAATTCACTGTTGCAGGTCGCTTTAGTGTCACTTGTGAGATGCACAGCTGTTTGATGCTATATCTGGTGTGTCATTAGGACTTTCAAAATGAGTTTTAATGTTAATCACCGTATGCATTCTAATAGGGTGCGTCAGTTATATAAGAATATCTCTATGTTATTTCTGTTTCCGGTGAAAGACGGTAAGCTTAGTACAGGCGTCAATGCAACATTTGATGCATCATGTTACGGTTAGTCTTCAACAATCTAAAATTAC